>WNGR01005000.1_pt1 | contig 21782 bp, 10 predicted proteins | sample 5407581 | NCBI WGS metagenome assembly WNGR01 (sample SAMN13153383, study PRJNA577476) | soil metagenome | isolation source: 80 cm soil or saprolite under Garry oak tree replicate 2 | place: USA:California | collected 2016-06-15
CGCGATCGCCTTCACGAGCAACGTCTTCCCGCAACCCGGCGGTCCGTACAGCAGGATGCCGCGCGGCGCCTCGAGGGCGATCTGCGCGAACAGCTTCGCCTCCTGGTACGGCAGGACGACGACGTCCTTGATCCGCTCGATGGCCTCCATGAGCCCGCCGATCTGGCCGTACTTCACGTTCGGTCTCTCGCCGAGCAACAGGGACTTGACCTCGAGGTTCGGGAGGACCTCGAGCACCTCCATGGTCGGAGGGAGCACGCTGATCTGGAAACCCGGCTTGAGCTTCTTGTACACGGTCTTGTCGGTGTTGATCAGCCGCTTCTCCATGTCGCCTTCGATCGAGATCACGAGCTTGCCGTCCATCATGTCCGCGACCTTCGCGATGACGCCCTCGTTGCGGACGGCGCTGCCCTCGACGATCGCGTACGTCTGCGGATGCACCCAGACGTACTGACCGACGCCCAGCTGCGCCTTGTCCACGAGGCCGGTCGAGACCTTCAGGAGTTCCGCTGCCCGCGCGACGACCACCTGGTTGCCGTCGAGGTCCGGGCCCTCCTTCCGCACGACGTATGCGTAGAGGAGGGGCGGTTGTTTGATCTTGTTGAACTTGTCCTCGTATGCCTTGAGGCGGTACTCCCGCTCCTCGATCTCGTATCGGAAAGAGTGGAGGTCCCGCTCGTATTGCCGACGCAGGCGGTCCATCTTTTCCTCGAACTCGTCCCGCACGTCGTCTGCCGACTTCGACACCTTCCCGTCGCCCTCATCGCTCGCCATTCGTTGATCTCCCTACGCATGTGTCCGCGAGCCGTCGAGACTCGACTGCGTCCGCTCTCTCGACACGAGTCTATGGAACAAGAGATTGCCTCGTCCCATCCCTTGTTAGAAAGTGGCATCCGAAATTAAAGCTTTTGTTATCGGTACTGGAGATGCGACAAACGCGAATTTTCATCGAATCGACGAGGAATTGCGTGCGTCGGTCGATGGGACGAACATCGTCCGAACGAGGAAATCGAAAATTCGTGCTGAAAGCACCGCGAAAGCTCCAAATCAGGGAAATCTTCAACCCTCTCTACCGAGCGAGTCGCAGAAAGAACGACAGAGGCACGCATACGCGAATGCGAATCGGTGGCCGCGCCCGTCACGAACTCGGCTTCTCCGGACACCAGGACCCACCTCCCGGGCAAGGGACTTCGAGAACGCGACGATTCCCGCTTTCGCCGCATAGAACGCGGACATCCGGGCGGACCCGTGAGCGCGATAGGCGCCCGCCGCGCCGAGATTGACGATGCGACCCCACCGGCGGCGGCGCATGCGTGGCACTGCGTACTTGGAACAGAGGAACGTCGCGGTGAGATTCGAGTCCATGACGCGCCGCCACGTCCCAGCGTCCATTGATGCCATCGTCCGCCGCACGGCCTTCGCGTCCACCGATAACCGATGGCGACGTCGGCGCCGGCTCGCGCGAGACTCAGGACAATCGATCTCCCGATCCGCCGGGATCCACCCGTGACGACTGCCGTGCGACCCGCGAGGCTCATGCGGACCGGCGGAACGACGGAATCGGTGTTGAGCGTTCCGGAAATCGGAGGCCGGATGCGGGAAAGCGCGGGCGATGAGCCAGAAACGCATCCGCCACGCGCGGCAACGATTCAAACCCAGGCCGCCGGATGACGGCGGACGGACCGGCTCGAACCTGGACCGGGGGTCAAGTCGGCGCGTCGCGTCCCGCGGGGGCGACGTTCGGCCGGACCCGTGGACATCGTAACGCCCTGGACCTTCCTCAGCGGATCAGGACTGGCCGCCCGACGTCGAACACGAGCATGACTACGGGGGGGTCCTTTCGCACGATCCGCTGGGATTCTTTTACGATCTTCATCGTAGCTCACCTCGCATGCCGATATCGTTGTTATCGAAACTCGCCGTGGACAGGTCGGTACTTAAGTATGTTGACGACAGTGACACGTTTTGATAAGGTCGAATAAGGGGTCCCTTTGCCGCCGGAACCACCCGAGGCGTCCCCCGCCCGCGACGTCGCTGTGTCCGTCGACCAGCTGAAGCTGTTGAGCGACCCGTCCCGCCTTCGAATCCTCACGTTGCTGATGGAACGGGACATGTCGATCTCCGACATCGCACGAGTGTTGTCGCTGTCCCCCGCAACGGTCCACCATCACATCACGCAGCTCCTGGAAGCGAATCTCATCATCCCGACGAAGAGCGAGATCCGCGGGAACCTCGTCGAGAAGTATTATCGCATCCCGGCGACGGGCATCGATTCGAGTCAGATCTGGGACCGTCTGACCGATCCGGACAAGGTGAACTACCGGCTCGCGGTCCTCGGCATGCTGAAAGGCATGATCAACGAGTCGATTAAACGGATCCAAGAGCGCGGCACGGTCGATTTCGAGGTCGGGCGGGCGTACTTCTACCACGTCCCGTGGCGGCGCGACTCGGTTCAGCAGGTCCAGGAAATCTTCGACGACGCACGACGGAAGCTCGAGCGTCTCGCGGCGAAGACCCGTGCGCAGGAATCGCCGGGCGACGAGGTCATGGCGCTCCTGACCTTGCTGCCGGCGTGAGCCTCGATCCGGGTCACGCGTACTCGCCGCGGATCAACTTCTTGACGTACGGGGCGAGGACGCCCGCGAGGGCCATGTCGCCATCCCAGTCCTCGAGCTGGTCCCAGTGGTGGTCTTCCATGTCCTGGATGCACCGCTGGATCTGGTCCGTCCACGATTCGGAGCCATCGCCTTCGATGCGAGCGGCCAGGACGAGCCACTTCCCGCGGCCAATCAGGATGTGCATGTGGCCCACGGTCATCTCGTTCAGGTCCCCCGAGTCGTCGCCGCGCAGGGCGTCCTTGACGAACGCCTGGACGGCCGTGAGCATGCCGCTCAGGATGTCCGTGTCGATGTCGGGCCGGAGGCGGCGCCCGGCGCCGCATGACGAGGAACAGGGTCCCGCCGACCACCGCCCCCACGACCAGGAGGACCCACCAGAAGTCGGAGAGCGTCACACCCGCGGACGCCGTGGAGAATTGGAAATTCTCCGGCGGGAAGATCCCATTTCCAGCGAGGTCCTTCGCGCCCGTGTCGATCGCGACATAGTACGACGTGCCCGCTTGGAGCTGACGCCCAGGGGTAAGGGCAAACGTCACGACGCGAGAGCCGGCGCTCCAGGTGAAGACTCCGTTGATGAGCGGCGTGATGTGGAACGCCTGTTCGACCGAGGCCTGGTCCATTGGCTCGCTGAATGTGATCCGAATGAGCGGCGTCGTGTTCGTGTTCGCCCCCTGAGGCTCCCGGGCGGTTACGTAAGGCCGCGTCACGTCCACGATCGTCCACGTGTCGTTACCGCTCGGCGTCGGCTCGGAGTTCCCGGCGCGGTCCCGGGCGATCGTGCGGAACGCATAGTGGTGGGCGTCGGCGCCCACGAAGGAGGCGCTGGTGGCCGTCGTGTCCGTGTAACCTACGAGATCCGTCCAGGCGCCCGCCCCGTCCTTCGATTGCACACGGTACGCGGCGATGTCCGAGGTCCCCGCGACGGGACCCCAGGAAATCGTGAACTGCAGCACATTCTCGTACGCCGGGAGGGCGATCATTGACGAATCCGGGGCCGTCACGTCGACGATCGTCCATGAATCGTTGCCGGACAGCGGGAGTTCGCGGTTCCCCGCACGGTCCGTCGCTAGGGACCGGAATTCGTACGTGTGCCCGTCCACCCCTGAAGCGAAGGTCGCCGACACTATGGCCGTCGACGGAATCCAGATCGTCCACACACCCCCGTTGTCCCGGACGTCGATCTCGTACGTCGCGATGTCCGTCGTGCCTTCCAGCGGCTCCCAAGCGACTGCGAAGCTCGTGGACGTCTGGTAGGGGCTCAGGGCCCGCGTGTGCGAAAACGGCAGGACCGTGTCGACGATCGTCCACGTGTCGTTGCCCGCGGGCGGCACCTCGACGTTGCCCGCAGCATCCGTCGCGATCGAGCGGAACGCGTACACGCCTTGGGCGCCCGCGTTGAACGTCCCCGACGTCGACGGGGTGTTGACGAGCCAGTTCACCCAGCCGCTCCCGGTGAAGTATTGAATCGTGAACGTGGCGATGTCCGTGACGCCCGGGTCGGGAGACCACGACACGAGGAAGGAACTCGAGGTCTCGTACGCCGGCAGCGGGTCGAGATGGGAACCCGGCCGGACCGTGTCGACGATCGTCCAGGTATCGTTCGCCCCGGGGGTCGCCTCCACATTGCCTGCGAGGTCGACCGCCGTCGTGGCAAATTCGTAGGTCCCGTCGGCGGCGGCGGTGAAGCTGAATTGGCCGAGGTTGCCCGATTGCGTGGCGTACGACGTCCACGTGGCGCTCCCGCCGGCGCGGTACCACAGGGTGACGTTCGCCACGCCAGTCCCGTTTCCGTCGCTCGCCGTGTATCCGACGAAGAACGTCCGCGAGTTCTCGTACGTCGGAAGGGCGCTTGCCGCGGATGTCGGAGCATCCCGGTCAATCATGACGAACGCCTCGGAGTGGCTCGTCGCCATGTCGACCCCGCGCGGATTGTTCTGGAAGCCGTAAGACCCATAGCTGACCTTGACCGTCGTGCGGTTGTCCGTCGCGGTGTTCGAGTTGATGTACCGCCGGTCCGTCACGAGGATCCAAGACTGGATTCCGCTCGCCGTCGACGCATCCCAGATCGGCGATCCGTTGTCGTCCACGAGGATGTGCGCCCCCGCGACGAGCGTCAGCGCGTTCGGCCAGTAGACGTCGACCTCGAGGAAGTTTCGGACCGTCAGGTTGCCTGCAGCCTGGACGGAATGAGTCCCAAACGGCGTGTTCAGGGCCACGGCCTCGGTGTAGTTGTCAACGTAGAAATCGTAACTGCCCACGGACGAGAACGTCCCGTTGTCGATCGTCAGGCGCGACGTGAACGTCGCGTTCCCCAAGGTGTAGACGCCGTCCGCGTACGAAACCTGGGCCGGCGGACCCGCACCGACGCCTCCTTTCGTGACGCCAGAAATCGAGTCGCCCGAGGACCATCCGTTCGCGACGAAGCCACCGATGATGCCGATCGCGTCGCCTCCGCGGCCACCGTCGTTGCCATCCACCGCGTCCCCGCCGTTGCCTCCCCGCAGGGTGGCAATCGAATTCAATGCAAGTGTGGGCCTCACGAGGATCGGCGCAAGTCCGGCGGCGCTGCCCCCGTTGCCCCCGAACTGCCCTCCGATCCCCCCCGCGCCGCCGGTAACGGCCTGAAGGTCGTTCCCCGTGAGCGCGGTGGCGTTGAACGCCGCGTCGTTGTTCCCGAGGGCGACCGCCGCGGTGGCGTTGCCGCCATGACCGCCGCGGACGCCGCGGCCTCCATCGCCGCCCGTCAGCGTTGAGATGGTGTTCGAATCGAAGACGGCAGACCGGATGACGGACAAGGCCTCAATCCCAGTCGCGCCGCCGCCCCCCGCCCCGAACCCCGTGCCGGCGCCGTTCGAGCTCGTGTTGCCACCCAGGCCGCCGCGAAGGACCTGAATCGTGTTCGACGTCGTGTTCGATTGCGCGACGGAAATCAGGAAGACGCCGTTCGCGTCGCCGCCGACACCGCCGTTCCCATCCGTCGCGACGCCGTGTCCGCCGGAGCCGCCGACGCCTCCACTCACGACCGTAATCTGGTTTCGCTCGACCTGCCCGGCGACGTTCGCGAAGGCAATCTCGACGGCGATAGCCGTCCCGGCGTCCCCGCCGCGGCCGCCGACGCTCGTGATGCCGCTTCCGCCGCCTGTGCCACCGCGACCCCCGCTGACTCCGGTGACCGTGTTCGCTTGCACGAGGGCATCTGGAGTGACGGCGACGACGATTCCCGCCGCGGCGCCGCCGTTCCCTCCTCGGCCGGCCAAGCCACCCGTATTCGCCGCGCCGTCTCCGCCCCGGCCGCCGACAACCGCGTCGATCGTGTTCCCGACGATCGAGGCGGAGGGCGCGCCCGTCACATAGATCCCGAGGGCGATCGCCCCGTTCTGGCCGTCCGCTCCCGGCACGATCGCGTTCGCCCCGCGGGCTCCCTGAACCCCGGTGATGACGTTCGACGAAACGTCCGCGGTGGCGCCGGAAATCAGGATCCCGACCGCGAAGGCGCCGCTGACGTTAGTGATCGTATTCGCGGAAATCGTCGGCGTCGATGGCCGCTCGACGTCAATCGCCACAGCTGTCCCATTGATCACGTTCCCGTCGACCGTGCCGCTCGAAGCGTTCATGTAGATGCCGAATGCGGCCGCCCGCCGGATCGTGTTGTGCGAGACGTCGCTACCAGAGGACACGAGGGCGAATCCAATGCCCGCTTGGATGACCGTATTGTCGTGCAAGGACGGAGAGCTCGAGAGCGCCGTCACGGCCCGATCGGCGCGGTCGAATGTGGACCAGGAGACCGAGCCCGACGAACTCGAGTTGAATTGCACGCCCGCCCACGGAAACACAGAGGCAGTGTTGTTCGGCCCGAACGTGATGAGCTTCGCGGACGTCCCGTCGGCGACGAGAGCGCCTTCGACGAACAGATGCGCGCCCGGGTCGAACTTGACTGTCGTCCCCGGTCGGATCGTCAGCGTAACGTTCACACGGACCATCACGTCCCGCATCACGACGTACGTCGTGTCGTTGTCGCCCCACACCGTATCCTTTGTGATGGGGCCGCGGACGTACGTGGTCGCGGCGACCGAAGGCGCTGTGAGCAGGAGGGCCCCCCACACCGCCGCGAGGAGAACGAGGACGAGGGCGATGCTTCGCACGGCCGAGGGAGAATCGTGGGGGCGCATGGGGACGATGGCTCCCGAGCCGAAAGGCCCGGCGGAACGCCTCCCCGTTTCCCCCGACGATATATTATCCACGTGCCGCCGTTATCGTGTGCGATAACCTATCGAGGACCGGACCCGCCGGGTCGTCTTTCGGATGCGACAAGTTTCATTATTACCGGGGAAGTTCGCGCCTCCGTGAGCCGCGCCGGCCTCGATGCGATCTTCTCCCCGACATCCATTGCGGTCATCGGCGCATCACGCCACCGAGCGAAGATCGGCTACGCGGTCCTCCGCAACCTGATCGTGAACGAGTACCAGGGGACCCTCTATCCGGTGAATCCGAAAGCCACGAGCATCCACGGCATCCGCACCTACCCGAGCGTGCTGGCGATCCCGGATCCCGTCGACCTCGCGATCATCTCGGTGCCGGCGGAGGTCGCCCTCGCCGCCGTCGAGGAGTGCGGGAAGAAAGGGGTCCCGGGGCTCGTCGTGATCACGGCAGGCTTCCGTGAAGTCGGCGGAGCGGGGATCGAACGGGAGGAGCGCCTGCTCGCCCTCTGCCGCCAGTACCGGATGACGATGATCGGCCCGAACTGCATGGGCGTGATCAACACGGACCCGGAGGTCCGCATGGACGCGACGTTCGCGCCTACACCCCCTCTCCGGGGGGACATCTCGCTGGTCTCCCAGAGCGGGGCTCTCGGGATCGCGATCTTGGACCACGCGAAGTCGCTCGGCATCGGCTTCGCGAAGTTCTGCTCGCTCGGAAACAAGGCCCAAGTCAGCCTCAACGACCTCCTCGCGATGTGGCAGGGCGATGAGCAGACGAAGACGATCCTCGCGTACATCGAGAACTTCGGGAACCCGGTCAACTTCGTGCGTATCGCGCGGGATGTCACGAAACGGAAGCCGATCATCGCGGTGAAGTCGGGCCGCTCGGAAGCGGGGAGCCGCGCGGCCGTCTCTCACACGGGTTCCCTCGGTGGCTCGGATCTGGCCGCGGAGGCGGTGTTCAACCAGAACTCGTGGCACAAGGCCTTCGCCTCGCAGAACTCGACGCGGGGACGGTCGAGTTCATGCGCACGTGGGCGCCCCCGGAGGCCTCGCTTCGGAATCCGATCGACTTGACGCCCCAGGCGAGCCTCGACGACTATCGGCGAGCACTCGACGCGGTCCTCCGTGACGAAGCCGTCGACGCCGCGATCGCCATCTACGTGCCGCCGGTTCGAGTCGACGAAGTCGAGGTCGCGCGCGCGATCTGGCAGACGGCGGCGCAACGTGGGAAGCCGGTCCTCTGCAACTTCCTCGGACGCACCGAGGAGAGTCCGGGGTTCGCGGAGCTCGTGAAGCACAGCGTGCCGTCGTACCTCTTCCCGGAGAGCGCGGCCCGCGCCCTCGGCGGGATGTACCGGTACGCGACATACCGGGCGCGCGAGGACGGGGAAACGCGGACGTTCCCGGTCGATCGGAGGCGGGCCGCCGGAGTTCTCCGGCGTGCACAAGACGAGGGACGCGCGAGGCTCCGCGATGCGGAAGCGCTCGACGTCCTCGACGCGTACGGGATCCGGATCGCGCGGAGCAGGTTCGTCGCCGACGTCGACACGCTGCCCGCGGCCGCGAAGGACATCGGATATCCGGTCGTCCTGAAGGCCACGGGGCCGGGCTTGGTCCACAAGACCGACCTCCGCGCCGTCATCTTGGACGTCCGCACGGAGAACGACCTGCTCCAGGGCGCGACTCAAGTGCGGGACCGACTTCGCGAAGCCCGGACGGCGTTCGACGGGTACGTCGTGCAGGAGTTCGTGCGAGGCGGCAAGGAAGTCATCCTCGGGATGACCCGCGACAAGGTCTACGGGCCGTTCCTCGTCTTCGGCCTCGGCGGAATCTACGTGGAATACCTGAAGGACGTGGCGTTCGGGCTGCCACCGCTCACGGATCGAGACGCGCGGCGGATGATCGAGTCCATCCGGACGTATCCCCTCCTGGAAGGCGTGCGGGGCGAGCCGCCGAGCGATGTCGACGCGCTCGTGGATGCCGTCCTGCGTCTCTCCCAACTCGTCCTCGACTTCGAGTCGATCCAGGAGATCGACCTCAATCCCGTCGTCGCGCTTCGGAGAGGAGACGGCTATCGCGCCGTCGACGCTCGGATCGTCCTCGGCCCGGACGTGAAGCCCCCTCATCCGCCGGGCCCAGAGGAAGGTGCGCACAGCTCGATCCAGACTCCGTCGGGATCCACGACGTAGGCGAGGATCGACCGGCCCTCTTCGAAAGGCGGGTGGCCAGCGCGCGCCCCCGACGCGAGGAGTTCGCGGTACGCCGCGTCGACGTCCTCGCACTCGAACGCGATGTGGTCGAGTTCATCCCCGTGGCGGTATGGCCCCTTGAAGAACCTCGATCCTTCCGGGTACCAGTTCAGTTCCAAGACCTGTTCGGATCCAACACTCCGGAGTTCGGCCCACTCGCCCCCCGTCTCGGGGACCGATTGTCGCCGGCCCAAGCGCATCCCGAGCGCGGATGTGTAGAAGCGGATCGCTCGGTCCATGTCCTGCACCTGGATCCCGACGTACGCCAGACGGTACCGCATGGGAATCGCTCGGTCAAGCGGGCCGCCCGCGATAAGCGCTCCGCCGCCGAGCGACGGCGCGGAACCCTTGTAACGTGGAAACGCCATGCCTGCCGGGGTCGACCCTCGTGATCCAGCTCGATGTCGACGTTCCAGACAAGCCGGGGGAGCTCGCGAAACTTGCGGCGATCCTCGGCGAAGCTGGAATCAACATCGACGCGATCAGCGCGGAGTCCACCGGCGGACGATCCTACATGAGCCTCGTCGTGAACCAGCCGATGCAGGCCCGAGAGGCGCTGATGAAGCGGGGGTATGCGTGCTCGAGCCGAACGGTCCTGGTGGTCCGCCTCGACGACCGGCCGGGCGCGCTCGCGAGCCTCGCCCGCCGCCTCGGTGATGCGGGGGTCGACATCGTGAGCCTGATCCATCTGGGCAGCGTGGGCGGACATGCGCAGGTGGCCCTCGGCGTGGACAACCTCGAGAAGGCGCGCTCCCTCGTCTGAGCCGCCTGTCATCGGTTTTCGAGCTTCATTCTCGCATCCGATAACGAAAACGCGCTCCACGTAACGAAACGCTCAAGTGCGAACGCGTGCCTATCATGAGCGCCTACGCACACCGGAGGCGAACGCTTGCCCAGAGAGACGTCCGGCGACGACGCGGTCCCAAGGGATGGCTTTGGTCAGGTCCCGACGCACTTCGCGATGCAGGGTCCCAAGAAGGTCCCCCGGGTCGACTACGAACGGATCTTCGTCCTCGATGAGGAGATGAAACTCCTCGGCGAGTACGCCCTCCGGGACGACTGCCCTCTCGAGTACGACGACCTCAAGCGCTTGATCCCGATTAGCGGACTGCGGCACCTGGTGTCGGTGTACCAAGGCGAATACGCATTCACCCCATTCCGCGTCGAACGGCTGTGGCTTGTCGTGCTCACCCACGGGGTGCCGCGCGTCGAGGAGCGCGGTGCGATCGGCACCTTGCTCGCCGCGATGCAGGCCCACCTCCCGTCGAGCCCCTCGCCTGAGCTGGCGGAGAAGGAAGCGACGCTGCGCGACTTGGAACGAGACATCGAGCGGCGCGAATCGACCGTCGCGGTGCGGGAAACGCGCGCGGCGCAGCTCGAGGCGGACGTCAAAGAGGCGACGGCCAACGTCCGTGAACTCGACGCGGGGGTCCGCGCCCGGGAAATGCGGGTCGACGCCCTCCGGGACTATGCGGTCGCCTTGCAGCGGGCGTTCCGGACGGCGAACGGGAAGCCGGACGTTTCCGATGGCGGGGAAGAGAATCCGCCTCCGCCCGACGTCTCCGCCCCGCCTCCGTGACCGCAGCTTCTCACTCCCGATAACCAAATCCCTTCCCTTAATAACATTCAGCCCGCTCGATTTCTTCATCGGTAGATTGCGAGGGAATGCCCTCGCGATACGAGGCGGGCAGCGAATGCTAGGGGCGATCGAGACCCTGCTCTCCGGCATCCTAGTACGAGGACTCAGTCCTACGCTTCTCTCCGTCCTGATGGCCGCGCCGCTGAAGAAAGTGTCCCGCGCGCAGCTGAAGAAGATCTACGTCCTCGACGAGCGCGGCGAGATGGCGGGCGAGTATGTGCTGGATGCGGATTGCCCGCTCGACTTCAACGACTTCCTCAAGGTGCTGCCGAACGAAGGGATCGGCGATCGCGACTCGCTGTTCGTCGGGGAGTATGTGTTCACCGCTTTCCAGAGCGGTAAATTCGTGTTCGTCCTCCTGTCCCGCGGCCATCTCGCATCGGAGGACTTCGACTGGACGGGACTGCTGCTCACCGCCGCGGATTCGCATCTCTCGAAGGGCGCCGGTCGGACCGCCGCTCCCCGCGCCGCCGAGACGCGGCCCGATGCGGACAAGGCGCTCGGGGAACGCGAGTCCCGACTCGCCGCGCGCGAACGAACGCTTGCAGAGCTCGAAGTGAAGCTGAAGGCGGAAGCGGCCAACCTCCAGGGACGCCAGGAGGAACTGAACCGACAGAAGGCGCAACTCGCCGCAGTCGCCGACTACTCCGCCCGGATGCAGGACGGCGTCGCGCAGGGCGTCTCGCGGGCGGTGAAGACACTCGAGGAAGCCGAGACGATTGCGTCGGCGACCCGGGCCGAGTCGAAGAAAGCAGAATCAAAGGCCACGGACGACGCACGAGTGCAGCTCGAGCAGGAGCGCAAGGCGTTGCAGTCGGCGAAGGCCGACCTCGAGACGAAGTACCGCGACGCGATCGGCGAAAACGCGAAGCTCGGGAAGGAAGCACAGGAGGCCATCGCGACCCTCGAGCGAGAACGGGGCGAGACCGCAGCCCACGCCGCCGAGGAGGAGAAGACCCGGCATGAGATCGAAGTTCGAGTCGCAGAGCTGAGCCAACGGTTTGCGGCGATGGCGAAGGAGCGCCTCGTCGCGTCTCATCGACCGCCCGGAGAACCGTCCGACGAAGTGAAGAAGGCGGTCGAAGGGGAGAAAGCGGAACTCGGCCGGGAGAGGAAGTTCCTCCAACGACGGGCGATCGAGTTGCTCGACCGCGAAGAGCGCGTGCGGGATCGCGAAGGTCGGGTCGACGAACGGGAGCGGGACCTCAACCGCCGCGAGGAAGGGCTGGCCGCCCGCGAGGATGACCTTGAGCGGTCGAAGACGCTCCTCGCGCAGGCGCGGCCACAACCCCCCGAGGTCCGGGCCGAGACCGACGAGGCGAAGAAGGACATCGAGCGGCGAGTGAAGATCATACAACAGAAAGCGCTCGAGCTGCTCGACCGCGAAGAGAAGTTGCGGAAGCGGGCCGCGGAGCTCGAGGCGATGGAGTCCCGCCTCTCCGGGCGCGTGCCGGCGGAGTAGCCCCTCCCCTCCATGTAATCAGGTGAGATAACTACCAAAGGGCTCTTATATAGGTCGCTCGGACCTGAAATCCTGTTTTCGGTGGGGGGAGTCGCCTTCACCGGAGGGTCTCCGCAATGCGCCGATCGTCCGCGGCCCCGATAGCCCTAGTCCTCATGCTCAGCGCACTCGCTGTGGCGCTGGTTCCGATTCACCCGGCGGCCGCCGATCCCACGTCGACGAACAACCTCGACGGCACGTCAGACGTCGTCTGGAACTTCTCCAACCCCGCGAATTACACGCTCTCCAACGTCCGCGTGGCCGGTGGATTGGCCACGCTGCGTCCGCAGGTCACGTGGTGGAACAGCACGACCGCCGCCGATTTCGCGGGACCCGACAGCGCGACGAACGTCGACTATACGACGTATCCCGGCGACATCGTGCTCTCGACGACATCGGGAGCGTCTACCTTCCTCACGGTCCAGCCGGACCCGGCCGCGGGCCTCGACGCCTATCTCGACCGGGGCTCGGTGACCCTCAACCACGGCGGCGATACGACCCTGATCTACGACGCCCGGGGCTCGACGAACCGCCGGCCGATCCTCCGGTTCAGCTTGGCGTCGATCCCCGCGGGTGCGGTCATCGATGACGCGAAACTTGGCCTGTACATGTCCGCCGCTGCGGCCAATCCCTCTCCGGCCGAGCTCCACGCCGTGACGCCGACTTGGGCCGAATCCCAGGTGACGTGGAACGACCGGCTCACCGGGACGCCATGGACGACGGCCGGGGGCGACTACGACGCGCGCGTGATCGATGTCCAGAGCCTCAACGCGGTCCTCGGGTGGAAGACCTGGAACGTCACGCAAACCGTCGACCTGTGGTATCGCAGCCGCATTCCGAACAACGGCATGATCCTGCTGGGCTCGGCCGGCGGGACGAACCTCGACAAGACGTTCTGGTCCTCCGACTACGCGGTTGATCCGACCCTCCGCCCGAAGCTCGACATCCGGTATCGGGTCCTCGGCGCGACAGGGGAGTACATCTCGAAGGTCGGCGGCCCGGGTTCCCTCGTGGCGTGGCAGTCCATTTCGTGGAATCTCACCGAGCGCTCCTACGTATCGGACGAATTCAACGGAGCGACCCTCGATCCGAAGTGGACGTGGACGAACCCGCCTGCCGCGTACGATGAAGGCACGACGACGCCGGGGAGTCTGCACATCGTCTCCAGCACGGGCGTCGACTTGGACGGCGGGACCTTCACGGGCAACGTCCTCGCGAACGAAGTGGTCGGCGACTTCACCGCGATCGCGAAGATCAGCGGCAATCCGACCGTCGCCGGCCAGAAAGCGGGCCTCATGGTCCTGCTGAACAACCGCAACTGGTACGCGCTCCAGAAGGTGAACGTCGCGGGGACCGTGGACTGGCAGGCGAAAGCGACCACGGACTCCGTGTCCGGGGTCCGTGCGACCTCCGTCGGCAACCCGATCCCGGCGTGGTTCCGGATCGTCCGAGCCGGGGTGAGCCTCGTCGCGTCCACGAGTTCCGATGGATCCACGTGGACGACCCTGGACACGTACACGCCCGGGATGGAGTATCCGCTCGAGGTCCGGCTCGCGCTGTTCGTCGCGGATGGCCTCTCTGGCACGGCCCACACGGTGGACATCGACTACGTCCGCGTGCAGATTTCAAACGACGCGACGGTCGCCGTCTCGACTCGGCTCGGGAACGCGAGCCCCGTGGACGGCACATGGACCGCTTGGTCCTCGCCCTACCCGACGCCATCGGGCTCCGTGATGGCCGGCGTCGCTCGGTACGGGGAATTCCGGCTCTCGTTCGCGGTGACGTACCCCGACCACACGCCGAACATCGGGGCCGTCAACGTCTCCTGGTCCCTGTATCCCGCCTCGGGCACGCTCACGACCGAGGATTTCGCCCCTCCGGATCTGAGCCAATGGGGCTCCCTCGCCGTGGTCCACACGCTGAACGGCCAGACGATCGCATACGAGTACTCGACGGACTCGGGTGGCAGCTGGACCGGCGTCTCTCCGCCGGTCTCTCTGCTCGCCGTATCGACCGCCTCCGGGAAGATCCGCTTCCGAGCAACCTTGTCGACGTCGAACGCGACGATCACCCCGACGATCAGCGAAATGCGGCTCAGCTACCGCCATCTGCTCGACCACTTCTTCGTGACGGCCTCCGCCAGTGCAACGGCGGGCGCATCGTTCACCGTCACGATCACGGCCAAGGACGCCGGCAACTCGACGATGACCTGGTGGACGGGCACGGTGGCCATTGACGCGCGGCTGAGCGACGGCGTCACGCCGGGCGGCGGCACCTTGGGCACGACGTCGATCACGATCACCGCGGGCGGGTCCACGACCCTTAGCACGGAGACTTACACGAAGGCGGAGACGATCCGGATCCGAGCGAGCTTCGGGAGCGCGTCCGGCCTGAGCGGGCTGGTCGTCGTCGCACCGGGCGCCCTCGACCACCTCTTGGTGACGCCGAGCGTTGTGACGATCCTTCCCTTCGACGGCCGAGACCTCGCGGCCCAAGGGTACGACCGGTGGAACAACGCGATCGCAGGGCTCGCGTACTCGTGGAGCGTCACGGGAGGCGTCGGTTCCCTGAACGTGACGACGGGGCCGAGCGTCAATTTCACCGCCAGCCCGCCTCCGGCGAACGGGACGGTCGTCGCATCCGTCGGGGCGGTCACCGGCATCGCCCAAATTCACGTCGTCAGCGGGGTGCTGCCGTGGGTCGCCGTCGCCTCTCCGACGAGTGGGGTCCATCTCACCGGCCTCGTCCTGATCACGTACACGAACAGCGCGGACGCCATCTCGGTTCGATTCGACTACAATGGCGGGTCCGGTTGGACAACCATCGGGACGACCGCGCCGCCGAATGGCACGTTCCTTTGGGACACGACGCCGCTCAACTTCGTCGGCGGGAGCTTTCGCGCGGTCGTGACCAACAACCGAACGATTTCGAACACCACGCTCGTCACCCCCATCGAAGTCGATAACACGCCGCCGGCCATCACGCTCGGCGCCGTGACGGACAACCAGGCCACGAGCGGCACGCTCACACTCACCTATGCGACTTCCTCGGACGTCGTCCGCGTCGACCTCACGTATTTCGACGGCTCCTGGCGGGTGATCGGGACCGACCTGACGGTCGACGGCTCCTACGTCTGGACCCCCGGCGGCCCGATCAACGGGGTCACCGTCCACGCCGTCGCAATCGACGACGTCAATCTGCGGGGGTCCGCGGACAAGATCGGCGTCGGGAGCCGCACGATCGGGACGAATCCTCCCCGGATCGCGAGCATCCCCACGATTCACGTCCACGCGGGTGCGCCGTACGGCCTGAACCTGACGTTCTACGTGTCGGACCTCGACACGCCGCTGTCCGGCCTCACGATCTCCGATGCGGACAGCGCGAACGTCACCGCGCTCGGCGGCCCGTACCCGTCCCTCGTGATCACGTACGCGACCGCGGGCACGTACATCGTGACCCTCTGGGTCTCCGACGGAGTCGACACCGCGTGGACGCTGCTCACGATTGTGGCGGCAGGAACGAATCCCCCGCGCGTCGTCTCGACGCCGCCATCGGTCGCGTTCGACGAGGACACGACTGCGCCGAACGGCCTGGGGGCGATCGCGACCGCGTTCATCGTCGATCCGGACGGTGACCCGCTCACCTTCACGGTCCTCGGGAATCGTTCCGTGCACTTCCGCGTCAACCCGAACAGCACGCTCGACTTCTGGGCGGACCCGAACTGGTTCGGAGCGGAGGCGATGCGGCTCCGGGGGACGGACCCATCCGGCGGCTTCGCCGAGGTGGCGTTCGCCGTGACCGTTCGTTCGGTCGACGACCCTCCGGTCCTGGCCGTCGTGCCGACGCTCTCCATCGAAGCGGGCACTGCTTACGTCCTCGATCTCGATTCCTACATTTCCGACGTCGACACCCCGCTCGCTTCGATAACCGTGACGACGGACAGCCCGTACGTCAACGTGAGCGGCCATCGCCTCACGCTCGCGTTCCCGTCCGACTGGAAGACCGCAGAGTTCAATGTCACAATTTCCGACGGGACGTCGCTCGCGACTCGCGACGTGTCGGTAACCTTCCACATCACCCCCGCATGGTGGCAGGCGCCGTACATCCTCGCCCTGCCTCCGATCGGCGTCTTCGTGGTGGTAGCTATGTTTGCGCAACGCGCGCGGTGGAAGCCCGCCAAAGCCTTCCTCGTGGACGAGAACGGACGAATGCTCAGGGAATTCACCCTGGACCCCGGCTGCCAGGTCACGTACGACCAGGCGGTCCAGGCCGGCGTGCTCGACGCGGTCGAGAAGCCAATCAAGGTCACGAAGTACCACGGACAGACGGTCCGCGGGGACGCCCTCGCGGTCGTGCTACTCGCCTACGGCCCGGTGACCTCGGAGCAGGTCGGGTTCGCTCGGGAGATGCTCGTCCAAATCCAAGACCAATTCGAGGACGCGGTGAAGCAGCGCCTCGAGGAGGCGCGAGTGCGGGATGCGGAACTCGGCACACGCGCGAAGGCCCTCGACGAACGCCAGAGCGCCACCGAGGCGCGGGCCGTCGAGGCCGAATCGATGCTCCGGCAGGCGGAAGGGGCCCAAGCCAAGATCGACGCGGATCGCGCCGCGGTGGCGGGGAAGGAACAAGACCTGATCCGCCGGGAGCAGACGCTCGCGGAAGGCCGCGTGGCGGCGGACGATCTGTCCAAGCAACTCGAAGAGTTGCGCACGTCCCTGGACCGCCGTGCAGTGGAGACGCAGAATCAGGCCGCGGCGGTCGGCGATAGATCCGACGCCGTCCTGGCGCGCGAGGAAGGCGTGACGACGAAGGAGGCGGTCCTCCGGGAGAAGCAGGAGACGCTCGGGCAAGAGGATGCCCGTTTGCAGGCGGAGTCCGTTCGGTTAAACGCATTGTCTGCCAGCCTCGAGACGATGCGGCAGGATCTCGACGGCCGCGAATCCGCCGTTGTCCGTGACGCGGCCGGGCTCAAAGAAGACCACCAGCGCTTCGAGTCGAATCAGAAAGAACTCCTCGAGTTCCGACGCACGGTCGATGAGCGCGTCGCCGACGTCGAGAAGGCCGAACACGAAGCGGCCGCGAAGGCCGAAGACCTCGCACGCCGAGAAGCGCACATCCAGCCCCTCGAGGCCGACCTCACGGCCCGCGAGGTGGCAGTTTCGGAGAAGGAATCGGACCTTCAAAGCCTGAAGGCGATCACCGAGGCGGCCGCCCGAGAAGTCGCGGAGCGCGCGAAGTCGGTCGAAGACCGCGAGACGGCGTTGTCGGAAAATCGCGTCGTCCTCGAGGAGGCCCGAGGCGCCTTTGATATCGATCGAAAGGAATTCCAGCAACGGACCGCGCAACACGAGGACGAACTCCGACGCAGGCGCGCGGATCTCGACGGCCAGGCGAAGGACGTCGGGGAAGCGCAACTCCGGCTGGCCCATGAGAAAGAGACGTTTGAGACGAACCGCATGGAGAAGAATCAGGCAATCCTCTCCAAAGAGATCGAGCTTGAGGCACGGGAACAGTCGATCCGGGAGAAGGAGGAAGCGATCCGCTCCCAGGCCGAAGAGAACGGTCGGCGTCTGTCCGAACTCGCGTCCCGTGAGGAGACGTTGGAAATCGAGGGTGCGAGAATCGACAAGGCGCGTGCCGACTCGGACGCGCGGAAGGCCGAACTGACCGCGCTCACGAAGGAGCTCGATGCGAAAGCAGCGCACCTCCGGGACGAGGAGGCCCGCCGCGCCGAGGAGCTCCGGACCTGGCAGAAGACGCTCGAGTCGGAGCAGGCCCTCCTGAAAGAGCAGCGGGAGACGTTCGAGAAGGAGATGTCAGACCTCCGGTCCTCGTGGGCGGATCGTGTGATGCGCGTCGAGGAGCGAGAAGACGTCGTCAAGGACCAGGAGGAGAAGGTCCGGACGGACATCGAACGCTTCACGAAGAACGACGAGGATTTGAGACGCCGAGAGACAGCAACCGCCGAGGCGGCTCGGCAAGCCTCGGATCTGAAAGACAAGGCGGACGGGATCGTTCGCGAGGTCGAACAGCGGACCCTCGAACTCGACTCCCGGGAGCGCGCCATGCGCGAGGATGCGGCCCGTCACGCTGTCGAGCTCACGGGACAGATGGAGGCCTTGAAGGCCCTCGAGAGCGAGGTGGGCCTGCGACGCTCCGAATTCGAGCAGGCGCAGACCGCACGAACGCAGCAGCTCCAACAGATGGAAGACGAGATTCAAAAGACGGGGCACGCCGCGGAAATGAAAACCCGCGAGCTCCTCGAACGGGAAACGCGAATCGCCTCCACGGAGGAAACGCTCCGCGAAGCGGAGCAACGGATTCAGCGGGATCGGGGTGACGTTCAAGCGACCGCTCAACAGGTCGAGGCCCGGCAACTCGAACTGACCCACATGAAGGACCGCTACGACGCCGAGGCCGCGCGGGTCCGCTCTGAGGCGGAAGCAACCCGCCACTCCCTCGCCGCGAAGGAGGCCGATCTCAAAGCGGAGCGCGAGAGGATCGAGCGGGACTCAAGCATGCTCCAGGAAACGCTCGGCGCGAAGGCGAAGGAAATGGCGGCCAGAGACAAGGCTGTCTCCGCGACGGAGTTGGAGCTCCGGTCGGAGGAGCAGGACTTGGACGCCCGCCTCCGGGAGCTGGAGACAAAGGAGCGCCAGGCGGACGCGAGGACGACGGAACTCTCAGCCCAGGCGGGCGTCTTGAGCCGACAAGAGCAGGACATCAACGAGCGCGCCTCCCAATTCGACCAGACAGCGAAGCGGTTCGAGTCGGAGGCCGCAGGGAAGCGCCGCGAGTGGGAAACCCTCCAGGGAGACCTGAGGACGCAGCAGGCCCAGCAGAACGCGTCGGCGGAGTCCCGTGCGGCCGAATTGACGAAGCGGATGGAAGAAATGGATAGCCGCGAGCGCGCGGTGCGAGCCGCGACGGCCCAGCTCGATCTCGAACGGTCGAAACTCGAGTCGCAGGCGAAGTCCGCCGCGTCGAAGGCGGGCGAGGCGGATGCCGCCTGGCAGCGGTCGGAGGCTCGGATCGCCGATCTCAAGGCGAAGGAGGACGATCTCCTCCGGTCGCGACAGGGCTTCGAATCCGAGAGGTCCACGTGGTCCGCCAAACGCGCAGAGGAGCTGAAACACCTCGAGGCGACGCGGGATGCGGCCGGTCAGCAGACGCAGCAAGCGGAGCGTCTCGTCGTGGAAGCCCAGCGTCGGGTCTTCGTTGCGCAGGAGGCAGAGAAGGCAGCGAAGCGGCAAGCGGACGAGCTCGTCGTGCAGCAAGACCTCCTCGAGAAGCGCCGTGCGGATGCGGAGAAGGCGGAGCGGGACCTGCAGGCGCGCATCGCACAGGTCAACGAAGCCTCGCAAAGATTCGCGACGAAGGAATTGGAGATCAATGCCTCCCTGAAAGAACTCGAGGCGAGGCAAGCCAAGGTTGCGATCGCTGAGCGGGATACGGCCTCGGCCTCGGCGGAGATACGGGCACGGAGGACCGCCCTCGATCAGGAATCGGCTCAAGTTGCGAGCCTATCGGACCGATTGGCGACGCGGCAGCGAGAGATCGACGCAAGGACGAGCGCGCTGGATGCGAAAGGCACGCAGCTGTCGACGAAGGAACAGACGCTCACCACAGAGTTGCAGCGGGCCGACAATTTGATGGAAGACCTCTCCAAGAAAGAGCGCGAAATCCGCGCGCGGGAGGACGCAATCAGGGCCTCGGAGGCGGAGATGTCGAAACGGACCGTCAGTCATTCGGCGAAGGAAGCCGAGCTCGGAGACGGGATCCGATCCCTCGAACGATCGCGGAACGAGGTAGATTCGCAACGCGCACAGATCGAGGAGGACCGTCACGTCAGCTTCGCCGCACGCGACGAGGCAGAGACGCTCAGGCGGGAGGCGGAGCGTCTCCGAGCCCAAGCGGACGGAATGCAGGCCGAGGTCACGAAGAACCTCCGATTCCTTCAGAAGAAGGCCCTCGATGTGCTGGACCAAGAAGAGAAGATCCGCGCGCGCGACGCGAAGATCGCGGAGCGCGAGAGAAGCCTCGATACGCGCCAAGAAATCCTAGAAGGTAAGGAGGGCGCCATCGAGTCGGACCGCCTCGAACTCGACGGGAAGACGGCGAAGCTCGCGGCAGAGGTGGAGCGCCTTCGCGCGAAAGTCGCCGAGATGGAGAAGGTTGGTGGCCCGACCAGCGCCGCGATGGAGGAGTGGAAGAAGGACGTCGAGAGCCGGGTGAAGATCATCCAGAAGAAGGCGATGGAGCTCCTCGACAGGGAAGAGAAGATGCGCAAGAAAGAGGAGGAACTCCGCGCCCTCGCCCAGCAACTCGGCGTCAAGCTCTGAACTCCGCGCGTGCGCAGGCCGGTGCAAGCACTGCAGGGAGGAGGCCTACCACGTGCGGGATTTTCTACTTCGAGCGACGCGATCGCGACGCCTTTCGGATGGATGAATCGAAATCGTCGATCAAGTCCTCCGTGTCCTCGAGGCCCACGCTCACGCGGACGAGTCCCTCGGTGACCCCGCTCACCCGACGTTCTTCTTCCGTCAAGGGACCGTGCGTCATCGAAGCAGGATGCTGGACCAGCGTCTCGGCTCCTCCCAGGCTCACGGCCAGCGTCGCGACGCGCACGGATTCGACGAATGCCTTCGCGGCGCGAAATCCGCCGGCGAGCTCGAAGCTCAGCATCGCGCCGAACCCGGACATCTGCTTCCGGGCGAGGGCGTGCTGCGGGAACGAGGGCAATCCGGGGTAGTGCACGAGGCGCACGGCGCGATGCGCTTCCAGGAATTCCGCGAGCGCCAGAGCGTTCGATTCGTGGACGCGCATCCGGAGGGGGAGCGTCTTCAGTCCGCGTCGCACGAGGAATGCCTCGAAGGGGCCGAGCGTCGGACCGAGCATCTTGTATGTGAACCAAATCCGGTCGAACATCGGGGACTTCGCGGCGACGACCGCGCCCGCGACGACGTCGCTGTGGCCGCCGATGTACTTCGTCGCGCTGTGCAGGACCGCATCGACCCCGAACTCCAGCGGACGTTGATTAATCGGCGTCGCGAAGGTGTTGTCGGCGAGCGTGCGCGCTCCGACCGACCGCGCCGCCTGGACGGCCTCACGGATGTCGGTTATCATCATGGTCGGGTTCGCCGGCGTCTCGATGTACACGAGTCGCGTGTTCCGTCGCACCGCCTCGACCCACGCGCGAGGGCGACGCGGATCCACGAGGGTGGCCTTCACCCCGAACCGAGGCAGGAGGCGCGTGAAGATCTCCGTGGTCGCGGTGTAGAGGCTCGATCCGGACACGACGTGATCGCCCGCGTCCACGCATGCGATGATCGCGGAGGCGATCGCCCCCATCCCGGATCCGGTCACGAGACCGCGCACGCCACCTTCGAGGTCGGCGAGCGTCTCCTCGAGATCCCGGAGGGTCGGATTGCCCCATCGCGTGTAGTACGCCTCCGGGGCGAACTCGACGGCGAGCTCCGCGCCCTGACGCGCCGATTCAAGGGCCCACGTCGAGCTCGCGTAGATCGGGGTCACGAGCGGTCCGTGGCCTTTCGGTCTGCGGCCGTGAATCGC
>WNGR01002139.1_pt1 | contig 21774 bp, 17 predicted proteins | sample 5407581 | NCBI WGS metagenome assembly WNGR01 (sample SAMN13153383, study PRJNA577476) | soil metagenome | isolation source: 80 cm soil or saprolite under Garry oak tree replicate 2 | place: USA:California | collected 2016-06-15
GCGCGGCATCGATGTCGGCGCGAAGTTCGATATTTATGGATTGATGGGCGCGCTGACTCGTGATGGGCGCGCGCTGGTGGTCGTGTCGAGCGACCTGCGTGAACTGATGCTGATCTGCGACCGGATCGGCGTGATGTCGGCGGGACGCATGACGGGTGTGTTCAAACGGGACGAGTGGACCCAGGACGCGCTGCTCGCGGCGGCATTCGCGGGCTATCGCAATCGCGAGGCGCTGCTGCACACGCACGACACCGACGAGGGAGAAACTCAGTCATGAACGACCAACGGGTCACGGACAAGGATTCGACGGCGAGCGCCGGCGCTGCCTCGGCGCCCGCCGCCGATCCGTCGGCGCCGCTCGCCAGCGGCAAGCCGGCGGGCACGCGTCTGGGTTTTTCGAACTATCTTGGCCTGATGGGCGCGCTGATCGCGATGATCGCGCTGTTCTCGGTGCTGAGCTCGCATTTCCTGACCTACGAGACGTTCGTCACGATCGCGAACCAGATTCCCGATCTGGTCGTGATGTCGGTGGGGATGACCTTCGTGCTGATCATCGCGGGCATCGACCTGTCGGTGGGCTCGGTGCTGGCGCTCGGCGCGTCGGTCGTGAGCGTCGCGGCGCTGAAGTGGCAGCTCGGTCCGTTCGCGGCGGCGGTGCTGGGTCTCGCCGCGGCGGCGCTGACGGGCACGGTCACGGGCGCGGTGACGGTGGGCTGGCGGATTCCGTCGTTCATCGTGTCGCTCGGCGTGCTGGAAGCGGCGCGCGGGTTGGCTTACCAGATGACGAACTCGCGCACCGCCTCTATCGGCGACGCGTTCGACTTCCTGTCCAACCCGATCGCGCTCGGCATTTCGCCGGCCTTCCTGATCGCGGTGGCCGTGATGATCGTCGCGCAACTGGTGCTCACGCGCACGGTGTTCGGCCGCTATCTGGTCGGCATCGGCACGAACGAGGAAGCGGTGCGGCTCGCCGGGGTCAATCCGCGGCCGTACAAGATCATCGTGTTCGCGCTGATGGGCGCGCTCGCGGGTCTTGCCGCGCTGTTCCAGATTTCGCGTCTGGAAGCCGCCGATCCGAATGCGGGCGCCGGCATGGAGCTGCAGGTGATCGCGGCGGTGGTGATCGGCGGCACGAGCCTGATGGGCGGGCGCGGTTCGGTCATCAGCACGTTCTTCGGCGTGTTGATCATTTCGGTGCTGGCGGCCGGCCTCGCGCAGATCGGCGCGAACGAGCCGACCAAGCGGATGATCACCGGCGCGGTGATCGTGGTGGCGGTGGTGCTCGATACCTACCGCAGCCGCCGCAAGCGCGCCTGAGCCGATGTGCGCGCATCGATCCGGCAGATTAACGCAGTATGAGCAGTCAAGGCGTCGTTAGCGGTAAAGCGTAAGTATTCATGGGTTTGGTCTGTCTTCGATGAAGACGTCCGGTGGGTCGCCAGACGGCGTGGCCGGCGGAAAAAACAGGCAGGAGAGCAACAGTTATGGCGACGATCAAGGATGTAGCGGCCGTGGCAGGCGTGTCGTTCACGACGGTATCGCACGTGGTGAACAACTCGCGGCCCGTGTCCGCCGACGTGCGCGCGAAGGTCGAGCACGCGATCCGTCAGCTTCACTATGTGCCGTCGGCGGTGGCCCGCTCGCTCAAGGCGCGGGCGACGGCGACGATCGGACTGGTGGTGCCGAACAGCACGAACCCGTATTTCGCCGAACTGGCGCGCGGCATCGAGGACGGTTGTTCGCGCAACGGCTACTGCGTGTTCTTCTGCAATTCCGACGACGACCCGGCCAAGCAGCGCAACTACCTGCGCGTGCTGCAGGAAAAACGGATCGACGGCCTGATCGTGGCCTCCGCCGGCGACGACGCGGTGCTCGCGCAGGCGCTCGCCGACGCGCACGAGCCGCTCGTGATCGTGGACCGCAACATTGAAGGCCTGAACGCGGATCTGGTGCAGATCGACCACGAGAAGGGCGGTTATCTCGCCACGCGTCATCTGCTCGAACTGGGACATGTGCGGATCGGCTGCATCACCGGGCCGGTCGAGACGGCGGTCAGCGCGATGCGGGTGCACGGTTTCATTCGCGCGATGACCGAGCGCGGTATCGAGATTCCGCCGAATGCGATCGTCGAAAGCGATTTTTCCGGCATGGGCGGCCATCGCGCGGCGGCGCAACTGTTCGACACGGTGAAGCCGTCGGCGATTTTTGCCGGTAACGACATGATGGGCATCGGCGCGCTGCGCGCCGCGGCGGAACGCAACATCAGCGTGCCGCGCGATTGCTCGATTATCGGTTTCGACGATATCGAACTGGGACGCTTCACTTATCCGGCGCTCTCGACCGTCGGGCAATCGGTGCGCGCGCTCGGCGACATGGCCGCGCAGACGCTGATCGAGCGCATCGCCGGGACGTCGTCGGGCACCGGGCGTGCGCCTGGCCGGCGGCGCGTCGTGTCGCCGCGGCTGATCGTGCGCGAATCCACCGCGACGTGGGCGGGCGCGGCCAAACGCAATCTGGCGGCATGAGCGCTTGCGGCAGTGAACGGCGGCGCACTATGGGAGAAGGGAGTGGCAAGTAACGAAACGCGCTCACGCGTGACGGTGGTCGGCAGTCTGAATATGGATCTCGTGGCGCGCGCGCCGCGTCTGCCGCATCCCGGCGAGACGCTCGCCGGCCGCACGTTCGCGCAGGTGGCGGGCGGCAAGGGCGGCAACCAGGCGGTCGCGGCCGCCCGGCTGGGCGCGCAAGTGTCGATGCTGGGCTGCGTCGGCGCGGACGCCAACGGTGCGCAATTGCGCGCCGGGCTCGAAACGGAAGGCATCGACTGCGCGGCGGTCGAAACCGGGGCGCAAGCCACCGGCGTCGCGCTGATCGTCGTCGACGATGCGAGCCAGAACGCGATCGTGATCGTCGCGGGCAGCAACGGCGAAGTCATGCCCGAAACGATTGCCCGGCATGAGGCCGTGCTGGTCGCCGCCGACGTGGTGATCTGCCAGCTCGAAACGCCGCCTGAGACGGTGCGCGCAGCGCTTGCCGCGGCTCGGCGGCTTGGCAAGACCGTGATCCTGAATCCGGCGCCCGCCACCGGTCCGTTACCCGCCGACTGGCTGCCGCTGATCGACTACCTGATTCCGAACGAACTCGAAGCCGCCACGCTGACCGGTTTGCCGGTTGCCTCGCCCGAGGACGCGGCGAAGGCCGCCGCTGCGCTGCGCGCGGCCGGCGCGCGCAATGTGCTGGTCACGCTCGGTCCGCGCGGCGTGCACGCGACGCTCGACGGCGGGATCACTACGTTGTACGACGCGCCGCGGGTCAAGGCAGTGGACACGACCGCGGCGGGCGACACTTTCATCGGCGGCTTCGCGGCGCAACTCGCGCAAGGCGCGAGCGTCGATGCGGCGATCCGCTTCGCGCAACGCGCCGCGGCGCTCTCGGTGACGCGCGCCGGCGCGCAGCCTTCCATTCCCACTCGGGCCGAACTGGACGCCTCGGCCTGATCGCCCTCGCATCGAGCGTCGAGCATCGAGCATCGAGCCAAACGGTGCGAGAGGCGAAAAACCTTCCGTGGCGCATTGGCTCGACGTCCGCGCGTTGATCGCCGGCGCCTGCTCCGATCGCCACGCTCAAGCGCGGTGCCCACACCACGGGGCCGCTCCATCGGGCAGTCCAGCGCCAATTTCAAAGCTCCCCGTTGCCGGAAACGCCGCGCATTCCGCGTGGCGCGGCAGCTTGTCGGCTTGGTGAAATTGCTTGCAAATTACCTACAACGTCTTTCTTCATACCATATAAATCCTTCAAGTATGCCGTTTCATTGCCGTAAACAGGGTTAGAGCGCCGCACCAAAAAAGGGCGCCTGCGAGCAGGCGCCGCACGTTATCCCGCACTGCGTAGGCAGTCTCCAATTTTGTAAAGCATAGGAACAAGCATGTTGAACAAAGGCATCACGATCAAGGCACGGATTGGCCTGACGATGGCATTCCTTGCCGCGCTGCTGGTGGCCATCGGCGTGTTCGGTCTGTTCGGCATGAGCCGTTCGAATGACGCTTATAAGGACACTTTCACCAACGCCATGCCGAGCGCGGTCAATATCGGCAACGCGGAGCTGTATGCGGCGCGCGAACGGCTGGCGCTCGACCGGGCCGCGTTCATGATGGGCACGCCGGAATCGGCGCCCACGCTCGAGCGCGCGCGCCTGATGCGCACCACATCCGACACGTGGTGGAAAAAGTATATAGACCTGCCGCGCGACGCGGACGAAGACCGTCTCGCGCAGGACGTCGTCGGCAAGCGCGACGCGCTGCATCAGCAGGCGGACGCATTTGCGGCGATCATTGCGGCGAGCGACCAGAGCAAGCTGATCGACGGCGCCAAGCGTCTGCAGGCGGCGTACAACGAACTCGCCAGCGCCGACGACGCGCTGCGCAAATTCCAGTTCGAGTCGGCGAAGAAGGGTTACGACACCGCGCAGAGTTATTTCGACACGTTCCGCGTGATCAGCGCCGGCGCGCTGCTTGTCGGCGTGCTTGCCGCAGCCTTGTCGTACTTCGCGCTGAGCCGCGCGATCGCCCGGCCGCTCGACGAAGCCCTCGGCCACTTCGACGCGATCGCCGCCGGCGATCTGCGCCGTCCGGTCGTCGTCACCTCGCGTGACGAAATGGGCCGGCTGCTCGAAGGCATTGCGAAGATGCAGCGCAGCCTCACCGAAACGGTGCGTACGGTGCGCAGCGGCAGCGAGTCCATCGCGACGGCCACGCGTGAAATCGCGGCCGGCAATATCGATCTGTCCTCGCGAACCGAAGAGCAGGCCTCCGCGTTGCAGGAGACCGCGTCGAGCATGGAAGAACTGACCGGCACGGTCAAGCAGAACGCCGACAACGCCCGCCAGGCGAGCTCGCTCGCGGCCAATGCGTCGGAGATCGCCAACCGCGGCAGCACGGTGGTCGGCCAGGTGGTCGGCACGATGGGCGACATCAATCAGAGTTCGGCGAAGATCGCGGACATCATTTCGATCATCGAAGGAATTGCGTTCCAGACCAACATCCTGGCCCTGAATGCGGCCGTGGAGGCGGCGCGGGCCGGCGAAGAAGGACGCGGTTTCGCCGTCGTGGCGGGCGAGGTGCGCAGTCTCGCGCAGCGCTCGTCGGCGGCGGCCAAGGAAATCAAGGAACTGATCGACACCTCGGTCGAGCGTGTGCAGTCCGGCTCGGCGCTGGTCGACGAAGCCGGCCGCACGATGACGGAAATCATCGGTGCGGTGCAGCGCGTGACCGACATCATGGGCGAGATCGCGGCGGCTTCGGAAGAGCAGAGCAGCGGCATCGATCAGGTGGCGCGCGCCGTCACGCAGATGGACGAAGTCACGCAGCAGAATGCCGCGCTGGTCGAGGAAGCGGCCGCGGCGGCGGCTTCGCTCGAAGACCAGGCCGGCAAGCTGCGTGCCGCGGTGGCGGTGTTCCAGGTGGACGAAAGCGGCCACCAGGCGACCGTGAGCGCCGCGCCGAGGCGTCGTGCGGCCACGCCGGTGCGTCCGGTCGCGGCCCGCAAGGTTTCTCACGCAACAGCGCGCGTCACGGCGCACCCCGCGCCGCAAACCCCGGCCGCAGCTGCGGCCAAGGCGCCCGCCGCGGCGCCTGCGAGGGCACCGGCCAAAGCCATGGCGGCGGTTAGCGCCGGCAGCGATCAGGATTGGGAAACTTTCTAATCCCTTGCATCTGTTGAAACGTCCGTTTCCGGCGCCAAGGCAACTCGAAGCGCGCCGCGACGGATGACCTCACCCTAAAAGACCGCGATTGCGCACGCATCGGCGGTCTTTTTTCATGGCTTGTGCATTAAGTAAGGCTCGCAGTCGCACTTCACGCCCTGGCGGGCGTCATGATCCGGTACATTGACGGGCGCGGCCACGGCTCGCAGCGGCGGCATGGCCGGCGCTGATCGTCGGCTTGAAGAGCGCGAGCCCGCTGCCTTTAATCGCTGTAACGCCTGGCCACGCCAACCGGCACGCCGTAACCAACCGCTCAACGCGCCAGCCATAAAGGACCGACATGACGCCACACGACCTCGCGCTCCGCCTCGTCGAAGCACGCCGGCAGCATCGCCCGATCGATGTGCCCGCACCCGACAGCCTGCCGCCCGACGCGGCAACCGCGTACGCGATCCAGCAGGCGGTCATCGCGGGCCTCGGCGACGCGACCGGCGCGTGGAAGATCGGCGCCAAGGCGCCGGGCGGGGCCGCCGCGGGCGCGCCGATTCCGGCGTCGCTGGTGTTGCCGTCGCCGGCGCGGGTCGCGCATGCCGGCTTCTTCCGTGTGCTGGTTGAACTGGAAATCGCCTTTCGCTTCGCCGAGGCGATCGAGCCGCGCGGGCGGGCCTATGCGCGCGACGAGGTGCTTGCGAAGGTCGGCGTCGTGCTGCCGGCCATCGAGATCGTCGATAGCCGCTTTGCCGAATGGCCGAACGTCGCGCCGCTCGCCCAACTGGCCGACGCGCAGAACAACGGCGCGCTGATCACCGGTCATCCGGTGGCCTACGCGGGTCTCGCGCGCGGCTTCGATTTCGTGTCGCCCGAACTGGAACTGAGCTTCGACGGCGGCTCGCTGGTGCCCGAAGTCACCGGCAATCCGGCGGGCGACCCGCGCGAACTGCTGGTGTGGTTCGTCAACCATTGCGCCGCCATGGGCATCACCATCGAACCGGAATGGACGCTTACCACCGGTTCGTACGTCGGCGCTCACAATGTGGACAAGCCCGGCATCGTGCGCGGCCATATCGACGGTCTCGGAGAAGTGGAGATCGAACTGACCTGAGCGTGCGACGCCGCGTCGGTTACAACGCACTCGTGACGGCTTTCTTGTAACGGCTCATTACGAAGTCTCATGCAAACGGCTGCCCTCGGGCGGCCGTTTTACATTTGATGGCGTCCGCAATGCGTGACCTGCCGCACTTTGCCGCGCACTTTGCCGTATACACCTATTGAAGCAAACCGCTGCTCTGCCGTCATCCAGTTATACGCGCGGCTAACCATGTTGCGGACGCGGTTAATACGAAGGGCGAAGCATCCAGGTGCAGGCTCTCTACGATTCATTGCGCGTTCGTATCGACGACGCGGAACAAAACCGCCCGCGCATTGACGAACCGCTTGGAGATGCACCGATGCAAGGCACGCCATGTGAGCAACGCAACGAACATGTAACAGGCGTTTTTTCGTGTAGACCAGATGCTCGCGCCGCGCGTTGATGAAGAAAATGGCCGGGCACGAAAAAAGCGTAGGACGTCCGTGCTTTCACGACAATGCGTGTGCGTGCAGACAGATCATCCGGCGCGGCAGTGAGTTTGTTCGATGAACGATACAACGTGTGCAATGGAGCATGGCCGTGACATGGACCAGCAGTGCAACAGAGTGTGTCGTGATGACAGGGCTGCAGCACAAGGAAGGGCCGCAAGCTTGAGCCGCGATTGCTGCAGCATGAGCGCAAGATTGTAGGTTGTCGAAACACCGTTTCCAAGTGATGAATATCGGTAGGCGGGTACGGCGCGATTTTCGCAACGTAGTTCGTGAAAAAAAATTTAAAAGGGTTTAGGATGAATTCGAGCGATGTCGTTTCCGAATAGCGCGCCGCGCACGACATCGGTCTAGACTTCGGCGAGGAGGTAGCATGGATATCTACAGCAGTTTCGCGACCCGCTTCGAGAAAACGCGAGAAGACGAACTCTCGCTCGAGGAGTATCTCGCGCTCTGCAAAGACAATCCCGCCGCGTACGCCACGGCTGGCGAACGCATGTTGACGGCAATCGGGGAACCCGAACAGATCGATACTCGCAACGATCCGCGCCTGTCGCGTATCTTCGCGAACAAGGTGATCAAGGTATACCCCGCATTCCGTGAGTTCTACGGAATGGAAGAGGTGATCGAGCAGGTGGTCGCCTACTTCCGGCATTCGGCCCAGGGCCTCGAGGAAAAGAAACAGATTCTGTATCTGCTGGGCCCGGTCGGCGGCGGTAAATCGTCGATCGCGGAGCGTTTGAAGCAGCTCATGGAGCGCGTGCCGTTCTACTCGATCAAGGGCTCGCCCGTGAACGAGTCGCCGCTTGGGCTTTTCGATTACGACGAGGACGGTCCGATCCTCGAAGAGCAATATGGCATTCCACGCCGCTACCTGAAAAGCATTCTGAGTCCGTGGGCGGTGAAGCGCCTGCACGAATACAACGGCGACATCCGCAAGTTCCGCGTGGTGCGCCGCTATCCCTCGATCCTTCGCCAGATCGGTATCGCCAAGACCGAACCGGGTGACGAAAACAATCAGGACATCTCGTCGCTGGTCGGCAAGGTCGACATCCGCAAGCTCGAACAGTACGCACAAGACGACGCCGACGCGTACAGCTACTCCGGCGGTCTGTGTCTCGCGAATCAGGGCCTGCTCGAATTCGTCGAAATGTTCAAGGCGCCGATCAAGGTGTTGCACCCGCTGCTCACCGCGACCCAGGAAGGCAACTTCAAGGGCACGGAAGGCTTCGGCGCGATTCCGTTCGACGGCGTGATTCTGGCTCACTCGAACGAGTCGGAATGGAAGGCGTTTCGCAACAACCGTAACAACGAAGCACTGCTCGACCGGATCTTCGTGGTGAAGGTGCCGTACTGCCTGCGCTACAGCGAAGAAGTGAAGATCTACGAGAAGCTGCTGCGCAACTCGTCGCTGGCGAGTGCGGTATGCGCGCCGGGCACGCTGAAGATGATGGCGCAGATGTCGGTGCTCACGCGCTTGCAGGAGCCGGAGAATTCCAGCCTCTTTTCGAAGATGCAAGTCTACGACGGCGAGAATCTGAAGGACACCGATCCGAAGGCCAAGTCGTATCAGGAGTACCGCGATTTCGCGGGCGTGGACGAAGGGATGACCGGCGTGTCGACCCGCTTCGCGTTCAAGATCCTGTCGCGGGTGTTCAACTTCGATTCCGCCGAAGTCGCGGCGAATCCGGTGCATCTGATGTACGTGCTCGAACAGCAGATCGAGCGCGAGCAGTTTCCACCGGAAACCGAGCAGAAGTATCTGTCGTTCATTAAAGACGTGCTCGCCTCGCGCTACGCCGAATTCATCGGCAAGGAGATTCAGACCGCGTATCTGGAGTCGTATTCCGAGTATGGTCAGAATATTTTCGATCGCTACGTGACGTACGCCGACTTCTGGATTCAGGATCAGGAGTTCCGCGACCACGACACCGGCGAAAGTTTCGACCGCGCGGCGCTGAACGCCGAACTGGAGAAGATCGAGAAACCCGCGGGTATCAGCAACCCGAAGGACTTCCGCAACGAGATCGTGAACTTCGTGCTGCGTGCGCGTGCTGCCAATGCGGGGAAGAATCCCGCGTGGATCAGTTACGAGAAGCTGCGCGTCGTGATCGAAAAGAAGATGTTCTCGAACACGGAGGAACTGTTGCCGGTGATCTCGTTCAACGCCAAGGGTTCGGCGGAGGAACAACGCAAGCACGAAGACTTCGTCAACCGCATGGTGACGAAGGGCTATACGCCGAAGCAGGTGCGCTTGCTGTGTGACTGGTATCTGCGCGTGCGCAAGTCGTCATGATACGCATTGCGTGCTGCCCGCGCGGTCTGGCCGCGCGGGCACCTTGCGAGGCGCAAGCCGCATGGACATAGCTTTGCTGCGCATGCGGCGTGCGTCTCGCGCACCCGAAATTAGTGCAGCTGCATGGGATCGGAGTAAGTGCTTTGCATGGGACCAGAGTAACGAGTTTTGCGCGAACTCTGGTCGACAGCTGAGGCGCAAACTCCGATCGATACGGGAGACCGGGCGTGCTTCATCAAATCATCGACCGCAGGTTAGCAGGCAAGAACAAGAGCATTGCAAATCGCGAACGTTTTTTGCGTCGCGTTAAGAACTACATTCGTCGCGCCGTTTCGGAAGCGGTGCGCGACCGCAGCATCAAAGACATTCAGAACACCCAGAGCATCACGATCCCGCGCAAGGACATCGCTGAACCGTCGTTCCGGCATGGCCCCGGCGGCAAGCGGGAAATGGTGCATCCGGGCAATTCCGATTACATCCGCGGCGACAAGATCCAGCGCCCGCAAGGGGGCGGCGGCGGAGGCGGGGGCAATCAGGCCAGCAACGAGGGCGAAGGTCAGGACGACTTCGTGTTCGAACTGAGCCGCGAAGAATTCATGCAGTACTTCTTCGACGACCTCGAACTGCCACGTCTCGTCAAGACGCACCTAATGGCCGTGCCCACGTGGAAAAGCATCCGCGCCGGCTGGGCCGCCGAAGGCACGCCGAACAATATCGACGTGGTCCGCTCGTTGCGCAGCGCGCTCGGCCGCCGCATCGCGCTCGGTGCGCCGCTCGTCAATCAGTTGCACGAGATGGAGCGGCAACTCGAGGTGATGAAGGCCGACCCGGATGACCGCCGCGACGAGATCAAACTGCTCGAAGAAGAAATTCACCATCTGAAGGGACGCATCTGGCGCATTCCGTTTATCGATCCGTTCGATCTGCGTTACGTGAACCGCGTGAAGCAGCCCACGCCGTCCAGCCAGGCCGTGATGTTTTGTCTGATGGATGTGTCGGGTTCCATGGACGAGCAGCGCAAGGATCTCGCCAAGCGCTTCTTCATTCTGCTGTATCTGTTCCTCAAGCGTAATTACGAGCGCATCGAGGTGGTGTTCATTCGCCATCACACGCGCGCCGAGGAAGTCGACGAAGATACGTTCTTCCATTCGACCGAAAGCGGCGGCACGGTGGTGTCGAGCGCACTGGAGCTGATGCAGAAGGTGATGGACGAGCGTTATTCGCCCACTGAATGGAACATTTACGGCGCGCAGGCATCGGACGGTGACAACTGGACCGACGACTCGCCGAAGTGCCGCAAGATACTGGCGGATGACATCCTGGAGAAGGTGCGCTATTTTGCGTATATTCAGGTGACGCCCGAAGAGCAGAATCTGTGGCTCGAATACGCGCAACTGGCCCTGAGCCAGCCGCATATGGCGATGAAGAAGGTCGAAACCGCAGCTGACATTTATCCCGTCTTTCGTGAGTTGTTTGAAAAGCAGGTGGCGTCCTCATGACGACCAAGCACTTGCACAACGAAGCGCGCGGCTATCAGCCGGAGCGTGGAAAAGGCGTGCCGCAGCGTCAGTCGGGGCATGCCGAGGCCGGGGCGGAACAGGCAGGCACCGCCGCCGCCGGAGCAGTCGACACCGCTGCAGCACGGGGACACACCGGAACGCCCAATGAGGGGCAAAGGGAAGTCCGTATGAACGTAGCCGATAGACGGCCTCTGCCGTGCCCGTCCGACTGGACCTTCGAATTGATCGAAGAGTACGACTCGCATATTGCCCGCGTTGCCGAGCAATATGAACTCGACGTGTATCCGATCCAGCTCGAACTTATCAGCGCCGAACAGATGATGGATGCGTACGCGTCCGTCGGCATGCCGGTGAACTACCGTCACTGGTCGTTCGGCAAACACTTTCTCTCTACCGAAAAAAGCTACCGTCGCGGGCAGATGGGGCTCGCGTACGAGATCGTCATCAATTCGAACCCCTGCATCGCGTATCTGATGGAAGAGAACACGATGACGATGCAGGCGCTCGTCATCGCGCACGCGGCGTACGGGCACAACTCCTTTTTCAAGGGCAACTATCTGTTCCGGCTGTGGACGGATGCGCATGCGATCATCGATTACCTCGTCTACGCAAAGAACTACATCGCGGAATGCGAGGAGCGCTTCGGGCTCGACCGGGTGGAGGAATTGCTCGATTCGTGCCACGCGTTGATGAATTACGGCGTGGACCGTTACAAGCGTCCGCAGAAGCTGTCGCTCGAAAAGGAATTCGCCGCACGCCGCGAACGCGAGGCGTATCTGCAATCGCAGGTGAATGAACTGTGGCGTACCTTGCCGACACGGCACACGCCGTTGCCGGAGGAAATCGAGGAGCGTTATCCGCCGGAGCCGCAGGAAAACCTGCTGTACTTTGCGGAGAAGAATGCGCCGCTGCTCGAGCCTTGGGAGCGGGAAGTGATCCGCATCGTGCGCAAGGTTGGCCAGTATTTTTATCCGCAACGGCAAACCCAGGTGATGAACGAAGGCTGGGCAACGTTCTGGCACTACACGCTGCTCAATACGATGTACAACCAGGGCAAGCTGGAAGACGGCTTCATGATGGAGTTTCTCCATTCGCACAGCAACGTGGTTTACCAGCCGCCGGTCACGAAGCCGTACTACAGCGGCATCAATCCGTATGCGCTCGGTTTTTCGATGATGAGCGACATCCGCCGGATCTGCGAGGCGCCGACGGAGGAGGACCGCAAGTGGTTCCCGGAACTCGCCGGCAGTCCGTGGCTGCCCGCGATGCACTACGCGATGCGCAACTTCAAGGACGAGAGTTTCGTCGCACAGTATCTGTCGCCGCATCTGATCCGTGAAATGCGCCTCTTCTCCGTACTCGACGACGACATGCGCGACGCGCTCGAAGTCTCCGCGATTCATGACGAGAGTGGCTATCAGTACGTGCGCCAGGCGTTGTCGCGGCAGTACGACATGCATCATCGCGAGCCGAACATTCAGGTGTGGGCGGTGAATACGCGCGGCGACCGGAGTCTGACGCTGCGGCATTTCATGAGCGACAACCGGCATCTGTCCGGTGATAGCGAGGAAGTGCTCAAGCACATGGCGCGGTTGTGGCAGTTCGACGTGTATCTGGAAAGCGTCGACGAGAACGGCACGGTGCGCAAGCGCTACGAGTGCCGATATGTGCCGCCGGCGGTGAGGGCTTGATGCGGCGCGGTAACGCACCGGCCGGATAAGCCGCTTGAATTGAAAAGCCCCTGTGGGTCTGCGAAGACTCACAGGGGCTTTTCCTCACTGGAGCCTTGGCGGACAAGGATTGGATGAATTTCAGTCATTTTATAAAAATTACTGAAAAACGGCGCTCCATCTCATTTTTCAGTAAAATACAAAAAACTACTGAAAAACCTCCATGTCGCCGTTTCCCCTTTATGAACAGCACGAGCAGGCCTACTGCTCGCAGTTCGCCAACATCGAACAGGCCGCCGCCACGCAGGACAAGGTGCTGATGGGCGCGCCCGGCACCGTCATCGAGCACAGGCGGGGCGGAGCGGTCTACTACGGGCGACAGTACATGGGCCCGGAAGGCCGCAGGCAGGAGGAAAGTCTGGGCGGCCCGCAGGGCGACCCGGACGTGGACACCCGCGTTCGGCTCGTGCGGCAGCGTATCGATCTGAGCAAGGATCTCATTGCCCGGATCCGCGACCTGAGCAAGCTCGGCTTCCAGCTGGCGGACAACAAGACCTATGCGACGGTCGGCGTGCTGTACAACTACGGCCTGTTCGAGGCCGGGGCGGTGCTGGTCGGCTCGCATGCCTACGCCGTCATTCTGAACTCGCTCGGCATCAAGGCCGTGTCGTACGAGACCGAGGACATCGACATCGCGCGACGCCATCAGCTTGCGCTCGCCAATCTGCCTGAGGGCGGGCTGCTCGCGATGCTCAAGGAGACCGGCATCAACTTCGTGCCGGTGCCGTCGATGAAGCGCGGCGAGCCGTCCACCTCGTTCACCGAAGCCGGGAAGTCGCGCTTTCACGTCGATTTGCTGGTGCCGTCGCGCGACGACACGTTTCCCACCGTCCCGGTGGCCGAACTCAACGCGCACGCAACCGGTTTGCCCTATCTCGCGTACCTGCTGGGGAAGGCGCAAACCGGCACGCTGCTGTCGCGGCATGGCGCCGTGCCGGTCCGCGTGCCCGAACCCGCCCGATTCGCGATTCACAAGCTGCTGGTGTCGCGGCTGCGAACCAACACGCTCGTGAAGTCGCAAAAGGACGTGCGGCAGGCGGCCGTGCTGCTGGCGATGCTCGGCGAGCACCGCACCGGCGACATCGAGGACGCGTGCGCCGAGTTGCCGCGCTCGGCGCGCGCGCTCGTGCGCCGCACGTTGCCGGAGGTCGAGGCGCTGATGCACGACGCTCACCAGGCCGGGCTCGAGGAGCTCGAAACCAGTCTCACGGCGTAGACCGGCCTACAAACCTTCCATCTTTCCCTTGCGATTCTGTAAAATTCGCGCACGCGTGCGAACAGGGCCGCTGAGTGGCACCGCGGTGCCATCGCGGCACCTCGGCGCGCGTTGTGAAGGCGGCAGCAAGACCGCGACCTCCGTTTAAAAGACAAGGAAAGACACAAGCATGACCGACCTAACCGACCAAACCGTGGCCTCGGCTCACGACACACGGCGCCGCATCTTCGCTATCGTTGGCGCTTCATCGGGCAATCTCGTCGAGTGGTTCGACTTTTACGTGTATTCGTTCTGCGCGCTGTATTTCGCGCCGGCGTTCTTCCCAAACGGCAACACCACCACCCAGCTGCTCAATACGGCCGGCGTGTTCGCCGCGGGCTTCCTGATGCGTCCGATCGGCGGCTGGTTTTTCGGCCGCCTCGCCGACAAGCACGGCCGCCGTATGGCGATGATGGTGTCGGTTTTCATGATGTGCGGCGGCTCGCTCGTCATCGCGGTGCTGCCCACCTATGCGCAGATCGGCGCGCTCGCGCCGGCGCTGCTGCTGGTCGCGCGGCTGTTCCAGGGTTTGTCGGTGGGCGGCGAATACGGCACCAGCGCGACCTATATGAGTGAAGTCGCGCTCAAGGGCCGGCGCGGGTTTTTCGCATCGTTCCAGTACGTCACGCTGATCGGCGGCCAGTTGTGCGCGCTGCTGGTGCTGGTGATCCTGCAACAGACGCTCTCCACCGAGGAACTGAAAGCGTGGGGCTGGCGCGTGCCGTTCGTGATCGGCGCGATGGCGGCGCTGATCGCGCTGTACCTGCGTAGATCGCTCGACGAAACCACCACCGCTGAGACGCGTCAACGCAAGGAAGCCGGCACGCTGCGCGGCCTGTGGGTGCACCGGGTTGCATTCATGACGGTGCTCGGTTTCACGGCGGGCGGCTCGCTGATTTTCTACACGTTCACGACCTACATGCAGAAGTACCTGGTCAACACGGCCGGCATGCACGCCAGGACGGCCAGCAACGTGATGACCGCGGCGCTCTTCGTCTACATGATCATGCAGCCGGCGTTCGGCGCGTTGTCGGACCGCATCGGCCGCCGCCGTTCGATGCTGTTCTTCGGCTTCTTCGCGACGATCGGCACGGTGCCGCTGCTGCACGCGCTGAAAGACGTGACGAGCCCGTATGCGGCCTTCGGTCTGGTCGTGGTGGCGCTGGCGATCATCAGCTTCTATACGTCGATCAGCGGTCTGATCAAGGCGGAAATGTTCCCGCCGGAAGTGCGCGCGCTCGGCGTGGGTTTGTCGTACGCGGTGGCCAACGCGATCTTCGGCGGTTCGGCGGAATACGTTGCGCTGTGGCTGAAGTCGGTGGGCAACGAGTCGATGTTCTACTGGTACGTCACCGCGCTGTGCGCGATCGCCGGCCTCGTCGCGCTGCGCATGCGTGATCCGTCGAAAGAAGGGTATTTGCGTCACGAACCTTGAACGTCCGCGAGACGTTCGGACAGCGCGTATGAGCGCTGATTGATAGCGGCGGTCAGGGACAACCTGGCCGCCGTTTTTTATCGGCATCGGCAAGGCGTGGTGTGGCGGCATGACAACCCTGGCAGGGCGCGCTTCAAGCCACCACGATGTCCGTGCCGAACGCATGCAGCAGATCGCGCAGCGCCTCGGCCTGCGCCATCTTCGCGTCGCTGCGCAAGTGAATCTGCACCGCGCGCCCCGCGATCCCGTCGACGGGATGCGCAAGCCACAACTCCACCGCGAGCCCGAGTCCATCGGGCTGATTGACGACGACCGGTTCGATCACGCGTGGCTTGAAACAGGCACTGTCGGACATGGCGGCTCACCTTCGGCTGATGACGTTCGAGTTCATCGTAATCAGCATTGCACACCGGACCAAGCAACAAATACGCGTTTGCTAATCAGCGGATGCTTAGCAGAAAACGCGCTTATCGCACGCGCCACCACATTCAGCGATGAGGAAATCGACCCGCCGCATACGCCATTGCGCCGACTGGCGCACAGCGCGCAGCGGTCCACACGGGCCCGGCGTCAGACCGGCTCCGATTGCTCCGCGGCGAGTTCCTTGACGAGCTCCGTCACCGCGGCGGCCTGCTCGGCGGCCACGCCGGGCACGGACGCCACCGCGGCGACCGTGGCCGCCGCGGCTGCCCGCGGCCGCATGCGCAGCGCCGCACGCGAGAGCATCAGCAGATGGTAGTAAAGCCGGATACTGAGCCCATACTTGTACGCGGACAGATGGGTGAGCGCGATCTTCAGTCCGCCGGGCGCCAGACGGTTCCTCGCATGGACCGATACGACGATCGGCGCGAGACGGCGCAAGCTGAGCTTGCGCGACGGCTCGAGTTGCGGCGGCAGCTTCAACGCCTTGACGAACGCATACGCGCTGACCGCCGCCGCGGCCGTCGTGCCGCGTGTGCTGTGCGAGATCGACGTCGCCGTCTTGCGATACACCGACACATAGTCGTGCAGATAAAACACCTCGCGCGCCGCGAGACAGAGTTCGGTGCCGAACACGAAATCGCAACACACCTCGTACTGTTCCTTGTAGCCGATCCGCTTCACGAGTTCGGCGTCGGCCATCCAGCCGTTGTTCGGAAACATCTGGATCAGACCGGTTCTGCCCGGCAGCGGCTGCAGGCCTTCGGCTTCCTTCGTCCGCCGAAATGCGGTGTTCAGGCGCGTGCTGGCCGGCAAGTCGACGGCGCCCGTGTGATCGGCCTCGTACTGATCGCCGAATGCCGCGTCCAGTCGCGGATGAAGCTTCCATAGCGACACGAGTTTCTCGATGCCGTCCGTGGTGAACAGATCGTCGTCGTGAATCAGCACGATCTTGTCGCCGCTCGCGCGCTCGAACAGACTCGCCACATTGCGCGCCTGGCCGAGCGGCGGCTGGTTCAGCGTATAGCGGATGCGCGGTTCTTTCCCATAGCGCGCGGCGATCATCTGCTGGGTTTGCGCGTTCTTCGAATCGTCGCCGATCAGGATTTCCAGATTGCCATAGGTCTGCGCGAGACACGAATCGATGCACTGCACGATCAGTTCAGGACGCTCGCAGGTGGGCAGGCAAATCGAGACTTTGGGGACCTGAGGGGAGATTGATGGGATGGACATGGCGTCGCCTTTATTATCAGTTGAGGGGCGGCAGCCGGTTCGCTTGGCGCACACATCGCTGCAAGCAGAAAAATAGTCCATCACGCCAAAAAAATAATTGGTAATAAATCGGAAAAAATGTCTGGCTTCTGAAAGGGTTTCAAAAGGAAAATTTATGCGGCTTCGCCGCCGAAACGCAGCAAAGCCGCCTCCAGGCCGGCGCTTGATATTTCAGCCGACCGACGGTTCGCCTTCACCGGGCTTCTGGCCCGGACTGTCCGCCGGCGACTGATTGCGCCCCTGGTCGTCGCGTTTGGGGAGCTTGCTCTTCTCGTTATCGCTGTGCACGACGGGTTGCGGACGCTCGATGTCAGCGGGCTTGACTTTGGCGCGTTCCTTTGTTTCGCTCATCATCTGGCTCCTGGTTTGAAGACGTTTACACGTCAGCAAGGCTCAGACCCGCGTGCAAAGGCGGCGCTTTTCGCAGGCGGCTGGACCGCGCCAAAACGCGCATCGGATGCATCCGCGCGGTGCCGATGCGCTTCGCCGGAATGCAGCGATGCGCTCACCAGCGGGCCGTTCATCACGACGCGTCGCCGCGCGCGGCGCGTCGTGCACTTGCTTGCCGAAGTGGAATGAACCTGGTGCCGTCCCCTCCTTATAAACGAGGGCTTGACCGCCTGGGCCTTTCAGCGCACCGTGAAGAGGAAACACATCTCGCGGGGCACGATATGTCTCTCAACTTTCCGAACCCAAGCCGCAGCTACGACGCCTTCCATCATTGCGTCAATTTCTGGGGCTACGACAATGCGCGCGAAATCGCCTTCGCCATTAACCAATCGGTGATTTCGAATCTAAGCCCCAGCGTGGGCGCCGACGAACCGGCCGTGCTGGCCGCCTTCGACCGGCATCGCGAGCAGATTCTCACGCTCGCTCGCGGCGTGTACACGAGCGGCCCGCAAAATCGCTACACGATCTCCTGATACAGCTCACCTGGCGCAGCGCGGCGCGGCACGTCCAACCGGATTTGCCGCGCGCCGCCCTGTTCCACAGCCGAAGCAGCGTCGCGCGTACTCGCGCCTCGCCTTGCTTCGTCGCGGGATTGGGTAAAGCCGGTCGGCCCATCAACCGGCCGGTTCGCGCGGCGCGCCGCCGGTCAGCGAAACGATGAAGTCGAAGAACGCCCGCACCTTCGCCGGTGGATGATGCCGCGAAGGATAGAGCGCATACAGCGGATAAACCTCGTCGCCCCAGTCGGGAAACAGTTCGACCAGTTTGCCGTTGGTCAGCAGCGGCTCGGCGCCGAGCGCGAGAATCTGCGCGACACCCTGGCCGGCCTTGCAGGCACTATGCAACGTGCCCACGTCGTTCACGGTCAAGCGGCCTTGCGGCGTAAGCACCATCTTCTTGCGCCCGCGATGAAATTCCCAACTGAACGGATAGCCCGTGAGCGGATCGCGAAACTTGATGCACACGTGCTTGCCGCTCTCGAGTTCGGCCGGGCTCGCCGGATGTCCATGCTTCTTCAGATACGACGGCGCGGCCACGGTCAGAATGCGCGTATCCAGCAGCTTGCGGGCGATCAGCGTCGACACCGGCGGCTCGCCGAAACGGATCGCCAGATCGAAACCGTCGGCGACCATATCGCCCAACTGGTCACGTGTAATCAATTCGAGTTGCAGATCGGGATGTTTGTCGATGAAGCCGCCTAGCCTCGGCCCCAACACGAGGCGCGAAAAGAACGGGTCCATGTTCACGCGCAAACGTCCGCGAACGGCGGTCGCGCCCTGGGCCGCCGACGCGGCCGCTTCCTCGAGTCCGCCCAGCAACGGCACGATCTGCTCGTAGAAACGCCGGCCCTCGTCGGTCAGCGTGACCGAGCGCGTGGTGCGGTCGAATAGCCGGATGCCGAGGCGCGCTTCGAGCCGTGCCACCGAACGGCTGACTCCGGATTGCGACATATCGAGCGCTTCGCCGGCCGCCGCGAAACTGCCGCAATCGACGATCGCCGTCAACACGCCCATGCCGTTCAGCATGCGCTCGTCAAATGGCATCTGATAGTCCTTTGTTATGCGTTCATTGCACGACATGCTAACGCGAAAGTCTGTTTTAAATCATGCGCCGGCTCGCACTAATGCCGCACGTCAAGGAGAATAGATGATGCAGTGTCATGAGTGGAATGACAGCCACGCTATCGCGTCAATTGTCCGGCGCGCGCTAATCTGTGTGAGTTCGCCCGATACACGATGAAATGCGGTTCTCGTTATGCATATGGCATATTTAAACCGATTAACGGAGGTCCCCATCATGTCGCGTGTTTTTATAACCGGTTCCGCCGACGGCCTCGGTCAGATGGCCGCCCGCCTTCTCGTCGATGCCGGACATCAGGTGGTTTTGCACGCGCGCAACGCGGCGCGCGCCGAGGACGCGTTAAAAGCGATACCGGAGGCGGAAACCGTGCTCACAGGCGACCTGTCGAGCATCGCGGCCACCGTCGCACTGGCGGAGCAGGCGAATCAACTCGGCCGCTTCGACGCGGTGATCCACAACGCGGCGATCGGATATCAGGAGCCGCGCCGGATCGCCACCGTGGACGGTTTGCCGCATGTGTTCGCGGTCAACACGCTGGCGCCCTACGTTTTGACGGCGCAGATCGACAAGCCCAAGCGGCTCGTCTATCTGAGCTCGGGCTTGCATCGTAGCGGCGACGCGAGCCTTGACGATCTGGCGTGGGAGCGGCGCCCATGGCAGGGCACGGCGGCGTATTCGGACTCGAAGCTGCATGACGCGCTGCTGGCGTTTGCGATCGCACGCCGCTGGCCGCAGGTGCTGTCGAATGCATTGGAGCCGGGCTGGGTCGCGACGAAAATGGGCGGCGCGGACGCACCGGACGATCTGCGGGCCGCGCCCAAAACCCAGGTATGGCTCGCCGTCAGCGACGAACCGGCGGCGGCCGTTAGCGGCGAATACTTCTATCACATGAAGCCGCGCGAGACGCATCCGGCGGTGCGCGATGTCGCCGTGCAGGAGCGTTTGATCGAAGCGTGCGCGGAATTCTCGGGCATCCGTTTGCCGGACTGAGGAGTTGAAAAGCTGAGGGACCGAGGACGGTATCCCTCAGCGCCCCGCGCCCTGTGTCGCCTGCCCACGCACCGCGTGCGCGGCGGGCGCTTCGTCGAGATGACGGAACACCCAGGCCGACACCAGCGTGATCACGCCGACGCATACGAAGCTCAGGCGAAAGCCGAGCGTGGCCGAGCCCCATTGCGCCGAAAACAGATTGACCAGACCGCCGCCGATCGACACGCCCAGCCCGATCGCCAGCATCTGCACCATCGAAAAGAGGCTGTTGCCGCTGCCGGCATCTTCATGCGAGAGCCCTTTGAGCGTGACGCTGTTCATCGCCGCGAATTGCATGGAGTTGGCCGCGCCGAACACCGCGAGAATCGCAACCTCGACGGCGAGCGGCGTGCCGCGCGAAATCAGTGCGAACGCAACGATCGACAAACCCACGATCACGGTATTGACGAGCAGGAACAGGTCATAACCGTAGCGGCGCACGAGCGGCGCGATCCAGCGTTTGGCGACCGTGCCGGCGAGCGCCGCGGGCAGCATCATCAGGCCCGAATGCAGCGGCGAGTAGCCCAATTGCAATTGCAGCAGCAAGGGCACGAGAAACGGCACGGCGCTCGAGCCAATCCGGCATAACAGATTGCCGATCAGGCCGACGCTGAAATTCGGCTCGCTGAAGAGCGACAGTTTGAAGAGCGGATCGCGCCGGCGTTTGGCGTACGGAATATAGGCGAGCGCGCTCACGGCGGCGAGCACGAAGAGCCCCGCCGACCATGCCGCGCGATGCGTCTCGACGGGCGCGTCGATCGCCAGCGAAAACGCGATCATGCAAAGCGACAGCAGCCCGCAGCCGACGAAGTCGAACGGCGGCGCCTGGGTTTCGCCATGCGCCGGCAGAAACCGCTGCACCGCATAGAGGCCCAGCGCACCGATCGGCACGTTGATCAGAAAGATCCAGTGCCAGGTGATCGCCTGCACGAACCAGCCGCCGAGTGTCGGCCCGACGATCGGCCCCAATTGGCCGGCGATCGAAATGAACGCGAGCGCCGACACGTACTGCTCGCCCGAGACGCTGCGCAACACGGCGAGCCGTCCGATCGGCAGCAGCATCGAGCCGCCGACACCTTGCAGAATCCGCGCGACGATCAATTGACCAAGCGTATGCGCGCTCGCGCAGCAGATCGAGCCGAGCACGAACACGAGGATCGCCGCGAAGTAGACGCGCCGCGTGCCGAAGCGGTCGGCGAGCCACCCGGAGGCGGGCGTGAGCATCGCCATGGTCAGCGTGTAGGCGACCACGATCGGCTGCATCGCAAGCGGCGCGGCCTGCAGGCTGTTCGCGATCGACGGCAACGCGGTGTTGACGATCGTCGTGTCGAGCGACTGCATGAAAAAGCCGGCGGCGACGATCCACAGCAGCGCGGTCTGGGAAGAATCCTTGGTCATGTTTAACAAGGCGGCGGGGCGGTGGGTGCCCGCGCTTCGGGCAATTCATTGGGGATTCCGTCATCATATTGACATCCGCGTCAATCGGGAACCCCACTGAGGATATTGA
>WNGR01004044.1_pt1 | contig 21771 bp, 13 predicted proteins | sample 5407581 | NCBI WGS metagenome assembly WNGR01 (sample SAMN13153383, study PRJNA577476) | soil metagenome | isolation source: 80 cm soil or saprolite under Garry oak tree replicate 2 | place: USA:California | collected 2016-06-15
CTCGGATTGCAAACGAGGGTGGGTCGCAGGTCAAGCGAGTCATGATCACCCCAGGCATTCTCACGCGGTGAAATGCTCGGCTCCGATATCCAGGAAAGTATTGATGCCTCCCAAGACCCATGCGGGGTGATGGCGAAGTGCGTGAACAATACTGCACTTCAACGTTCTCTCAAATTCATTAGAGAAATGATTTATTTGCCTTGACACAGCTATTTATCGCCACCTATAGTTCCGCTCGTCCTCGTCAAGGGCGGTGAGCGTGGTTCCCCGAACTCTCTCCGCGCCCTCTTTACCGCTTGCACACGACAGGACGCAAGCGACCTTCCACAACCAGGAGAAAAGAGAAACATGGTGCGTTCATGGAATACGGTAGTTACGACTGGGATGGCTCTGCTGGTTTTCGGAGCTGGTGCTGTGCTGGCGCAAGGCTCAGGAGATGCCCTGAAGAGCGGATTTGAAAATCCTCCCAACGGCGCGCGTCCTCGGGTCTGGTGGCATTGGATGAACGGCAACATCTCCCAGGAAGGAATCAAGCTTGACCTGGAATGGATGCACCGCGTCGGACTTGGAGGTTTTCAGAATTTCGACGCCGCGCTGCAGACGCCGCAGGTGGTCGAAAAACGACTTGCCTACATGACTCCAGAATGGCAGGCGGCATTCAAATATGCGACCACCCTTTCTAACCAGTTGGGTCTTGAAGAAGCAATCGCGGGCTCGCCCGGATGGAGCGAGTCGGGCGGTCCGTGGGTGCCTGGTCCGGAAGGCATGAAGAAGTATGTATGGAGCGAAACCCACGTTGAAGGCGGTAAGCCCTTCAATGGCACGCTACCTCGCCCGCCCGCAAATACGGGGGCATTTCAGAACATGGGCATCCACGATCAGCAGCCGCCGCCCGGTTCGCTTCCCATGCCCGAGTTCCGGCTCGCTTCCCATGCCCGAGTTCTATGCCGATGCGGCCGTCGTAGCCTATCGAAGGTCAGCCATCGACCAGCCCGTTGAAGCGCTGCACGCGAAGATTACATCGAGCGGCGGTTCGCCTGACACGGAAATGCTGTCGGACGGAGACCTGGAAAAGAGCACGAAAATTCCGATTCCTGAAGTTGGCTCCGCTTCGTGGATTCAATATGAATTCCCTTCACCGCAGGCGATTCGCTCCATCACTTTCGTGACGAAAGATCCCGATTGGATCACCGCTTTGGTGGCGGGAATTAACGCACCCGATAAAGACCTTGAGGCGAGCGACGACGGGCAGAACTTCAAGCAGGTGGCGAAACTAAGCGGAGGCAGCGCCCCCGAGCATACCATCTCATTCGCGCCCGTGACGGCGAAATATTTCCGCGTGACATTCAAGCGGACGCCTCCGCCTCCCATTCCCGACTGGGCTGCGGGAATCGATCCGGAAAGTTTGGGGATGAAAGTACCGCCGAAGCCCACCGATTATGAGGTCGCCGAGTTGGTGCTTCATCCAGGAGCGCGCGTGAACCGGTTCGAAGAGAAAGCCGCGTTTACCCCGGAAGGCGATCTTTACGGTTATGCCACCCCGGCTGTGGCCGCCAATGAGGCTGTAGCCAAGTCTGACATCATCGACCTCACTTCGAAGATGAGTTCGGATGGAAAACTCCAATGGACGCCACCGGCCGGCGATTGGGTGGTGCTGCGGTTCGGCTATTCGCTTCTTGGCATTACCAACCATCCTGCGACTGCGGAGGCCACCGGCCTCGAGGTTGACAAGATGGACCGGCGGTTTGTGAAGAAGTACTTTGACAAATATCTCGACAGTTACAAAGAGACCGTGGGCCCGGATCTGATCGGGAAAAAGGGTATCCGCTACGTTATTAACGATAGCTGGGAGGCGGGCTCGCAGAACTGGACCGATAACATGGTTGCCCAATTCAAAAAGCTGCGCGGTTATGATCCTGTCCCGTGGATGCCGGTTCTGGTTGGCCGGGTAGTGGACAGCTAGGAGGCGAGCGACCGCTTCCTGTGGGATTTCCGCAAGACCATTGCCGACCTTATTGCGAATGAGCATTACGGGCAACTGGAAGACACGCTTCACGAGCGCGGCATGGGGCACTACGGAGAATCGCACGAAGGTGGACGCGCCTTTGTGGCCGATGGCATGGAAGTAAAAAAGTTCAACGAAATCCCTATGAGCGCAATGTGGACTCAGACGCCCGGGGTCAACAAAGAGCAGTTCGGCTACAACGCCGATGATCGCGAGTCGGCATCGGTAGCACACATTTATGGCCAGAACATTGCAGCCGCGGAGTCGATGACAGCCGCTGCGGCGCCTTGGGCGTGGTCGCCGGCAACGCTCAAGCCAACCGCCGATCAGGAATTTTTGAGCGGCATCAACCGCTTTGTGATTCACGAATCGGCGCATCAACCGCTGGTCGGCAAAGCTCCGGGAATGACACTTGGGCCATTCGGACAATGGTTTAACCGTAACGAAACCTGGGCTGAGGATGCCGGCACCTGGATCAACTATCTCGCGCGCACCAGCTACATGCTGCAGCAGGGGCACTTTGGCGCTGACCTGGTTTACTTCTACGGCGAAGACTCGAATTTGACTGCGATCTTCAACGAGAAAGCTCCAGACGTACCCGCTGGATACGGCTTCGACTACATCAATGCCGATGCACTTATTCACGAATTGAGCGTGACGTCCAACGGGCAAATCAAAACGAAGAGCGGAATGAACTATAAGGTGCTGGGACTTGACCCCCACAGCCAGCACATGTCACTGCCCGTCTTGCGCGCCATTCACAAGCTGGTACAGGGCGGCGCGATTGTGGCCGGTCCGAAGCCAACCGACGACCCGAGCCAGGCCGACGATCAAGCAGAATTCAAAAAACTGAACACCGAATTGTTTGGCGATGGCACCGGCGTGCACACCATAGGCAAGGGCAAGGTGTATGCGGGACAGAGTCTCGCCGATGTCTTTGCCGCGCTGAAGGTCGCGCCGGACTTTGACTACACCAAGCCGCAAAGTGATTCACGCCTTCTCTTCGTGCACCGCAAACTTGACGATGGAGATGTCTATTTTGTCGATAACAGAAACGATCGCGAGGAAACAGTGGAAGCCACGTTCCGCGTGGCGGGCAAGGCTCCTGAACTCTGGCGCGCGGAGACAGGTACTTCGGAGCCCGTATCGTACAAGATCGCAGATGGGCGAACCACTGTCCCTCTGCATCTCGAGCCTTGGGGCACCGCGTTCGTGGTATTCCGTCAATCGACACGCGAGACCGCTCACAGCCTGCCAATGGTGACGGAGTCCAAGGCCGCCACAATCGAGGGGCCGTGGAAGGTGAGCTTCCAGCCCGATCGGGGAGCTCCGCCATCCATCACGATGGACACACTTGCTTCGTGGAGCGATAACTCCGACGCGGGAGTGAAGTACTTCTCTGGCAACGGCACCTATACCAAGACAATTCAGGCTCCCGCTGACTGGTTCAAAAAGGGCGCCCACTTATGGATTGATTTGGGCGATGTGAAGAACCTTGCCGAGGTTACGGTCAATGGCAAAAAACTCGGCGTGGTATGGCACACGCCCTACCGGGTTGATGCCACCGATGCGCTGAAGCCGGGCGACAACGAACTGACCGTAAAGGTGACCAACGCGTGGGTGAACCGTTTGATAGGCGACGAGCAACCAGGAGCGACCAAGATCACATTCGCTGACGTCAAGCCATACAAGGCGAACTCGCCGCTGCTTCCGTCGGGCCTGCTTGGACCGGTTGTGGTTGTGCGCGCGGACACCGAATGAGGTCACCACAGATCACGCTTAAACGTGCGTAAACCGCCTGCCACCTGCCGCGAATGAGCAAGTTCTTCGAAGATTGAAGAACTTGCCTTGTTTGCGGCTTTCAACACAACGAGGCCATAATGGCGGCTTTCACAGGAATAAATAAGATGCAGAGACGAGCGTTATTGAAATCCGCCGCTACCCTTGCATTTGCTGCGGCAACCGAGCCGATGCTGCGCGGTCTCGCCCTTTCGATCGCCGTTATCGACACCCACATTCACTTGTTCAATCCCGCGCGAGCGGGTGGTGTCCCGTGGCCTGAAAAAACCGACGCTACTCTCTATCATCCCGCCCTGCCGCCTCGCTATGCGCGACTGGCTCAGCCTCACGGCGTCGTTGGAGCGATTGCCGTGGAGTGCAGCTCATGGCTCGTCGATAACTTTTGGCTTCTCGATGTAGTCGAACAAAATCCCATCATGGTTGGCTTCATCGGCGATCTTCTCCCTGACACAGCAGACTTTGCAGCGACCCTTGATCGCCTGCATCGCAGTCCCCTCTTCCTGGGCGTTCGTTACGGCAATCTGTGGAATCGAGACCTCGGAGCCGCAGCGGACAATCCGGATTTTGTGTCTGGTCTCAAATTGCTGGCTCAGTCTGGATTGGTGCTCGAAACAGCTAACCCGAATGCTGCACTGATGGCCGACGTGCTGAAGGTTTCTGACAAAGTACCTGAGCTGCGCATTGTTCTCGATCACCTGCCGCACGCGGAAATTCCCCCTGACGATAGGTCTCGAGCCAATTACGAGGCGAACTTGCACGAGTTATCACGACGACCGGGCGTGTTTGTGAAAGGGTCGGAGATCATTCATCAAATTGACGGCCAGGTATCACTCGACCTCGGCTCCTACAAGGCATCGCTCGATCATCTCTGGGAGCTCTTCGGAGACGATCGCATTTACTTCGGGAGCGATTGGCCAAACAGCGATTCAATCGCAACCTACGATCAAGTATTCGAGGTTGCACAAACTTACATTGCAACCAGAAGCCCTGAATCGCAGAAGAAATATTTCTGGAGGAACTCGATCTCCGTGTACAAATGGAAGCCGCGCACCGCGGCCCAGAAGCAGATCCAGAGATAACTCCAGATTGACGATCACATCCTCTTTTCACGCAGGATAAAACGTGCGCAAGTTGGAAGGAGTAACCATCTCGTGGCGCACGAACGTTGCGGGTGGAACGGGGCGCCCGGCGAGCAGATCGAGAGCCAGAGGAATAACGCCCTCTCCATAGCGTTCGGGAAAATAGCCGACCGAGCCGATGAGTCGTGAACCCTTTGTCGACAGCTCAGCATGCGCTTCCGGCGAAGCGTTGTGGCCTACGATTGCGCAGTGCTCTTCCCGGCCGGCATCGCGAAAAGCCTGCAGCGCGCCTAACGCACAGGGATCATTGATAGCGGCGACGAGAATCTTTTCCGCGCGACTTCGTCTCAGATGAGCCCTGGTAAGAGCCATGGTGTTTTCATAGTGACCGCTGGTGCGCAGAATCTTGATCTGACGCTCTGAGAGCCAAACAAGTCTCTCAATCACACCAAGCATGCCACCCAGGATTCGCGTGTTCGGCACCTGCCCGGCCTTCGGTAGTTCGAGCAGTAACAATTCATCAACTTGCCCCTGCCAATGGGCCTCTGCCCATCGCGCCAGGAACCGTCCCGCGATCAGCCCGGCCTGGCTGTTGTTGGCTCCATAAAATATGGCCTGCGGGTGCGGAATCTCGAGCGCAATTACAGGGATTGCCGCTCCACGAAAGCGCGAGCATATCTGGCCCGCTATTCGCGTGTCAGTCTGCGATTCGATGACCAGGTCGACTCGCTCGCGCACAAACGTATCGGCATTCCGCAAGGCCACACTGGAACTGTCTTCGTTGTCGAGTATCAGCAGGTCAATGTCCGCAGCCGCGGCGCTGCGCAGCAGACTCTGCGTAACGGCACGGCTGAATCCGAACTCCGCGCTCTGCATTCCGTATCCGAACCGATAGCGGCGTTTGCCGAGCGGGCGGATCCCCAGTTTGTATTTTGTCTCTCCCACGCGAATCAGAAGCTCGCACGCAACCAACGTCGAGAGCATGCGCAACGCAGTGGTTTTGTTCAGGCCTGTGCGGGCAACAATATCCGTCAAACGAAGACATTCGGATTGATCGCCAAATGCCTTGAGAATATTACATGCGCGAAGAAGTGACTTCATTTTGTGCGGTCCACATCCTGAAACAAATGCTCAAAACAGTGTAGCCCGGGAATCACTCGGTGGCTATTCCTATCGTGCATTTGGCCGCTTGGCGCTCCTTTTAGCCCATACGCGACCTAAGCAGTGAAACTTTTCTCCATCGTTCTCGAATCTCTACCTTGCCTGCAACAGCACAAGAGTCGCAACCAAAGGTAGAGATCGACTGGAACAAAACCGTGATCGTCTCAAAATCGACGCCGACTCTGCAGGTTGTCACCAACCCTATGCTGAATCCCGGGTCGCCGATACACGATGGATCGTTCTCAGCATTGAAGGCGTTGGGAGCGGACTATGTTCGTTATGTGCCGTGGCTGCCTTATCCCAAGATTGCCGTTGCCGAATTGGAGCCGCCGACAAAGGACAAAACATCATGGGACTTTACTTACATCGACCCGGTCACCAAAGACTTTCTGGCGGCAACTGAAGGCCATTCGACAATCGTGAACTTCAGCACCATTCCTGCCTGGATGTTCAAGACCGACACGCCGGTGAAGTATCCCGACGATCCGAACCAGGTGTTCTGGGATTACACGAAGGGCACTGAACTTCGCGACCCTACAGGCAAGGAGTTAGGCGACTACTTTGGCCGTCTCGTGAGCTGGTATACCAAGGGCGGCTTCACAGATGAGAACGGCAAGCGGCATGAGTCCGGGAACCACTACACACTTCCTTACTGGGAGGTTCTGAATGAGGTGGACTTTGAACACAATACGACACCCGAGGACTACGCGAAACGCTACGACGCGATCGTTGAGGGGATACACAAGGTAAGTCCCGACACCAAGTTTATGGGAATTGCGCTGGCGATGGCAGGCGGCAATCCGAAGTATTATGAGTACTTCCTGAATCCAAAGAATCATAAGCCAGGAATTCCGCTGGACTTCATTTCATTCCATTTCTATGCATCGCCCGCGCTGGACGAGGGCCTAGATGGTTGGCAGCACACGTTCTTCAACCAGGCAGAGGGTTTCCTGGCCACGACGCGATTCATCCTGGCAATTCGTGATCGCCTGTCTCCGAACACAAAGACAGATACCGACGAGTTAGGCGTAATTCTCCCCACGGACGGCATCGAGATCAAAGCGTCAAAGGCAATGCCAGACCACATTCCTCATCGTTATTGGAACGCGGCCGGTGCTCTCTATGGATTTCTTTTTGTGGAGTTATCAAAGCTTGGTGTCGATGTAATCGGCGAGTCACAGTTAGTCGGCTATCCTTCACAGTTCCCCAGTGTCTCAATGATCGATTACAACAACGGAAAACCGAATGCGCGCTACTGGGTATTGAAGCTCATCAAGGATAACTTCCATCCGGGCGACAAGCTGGTGGCAAACGGGGAGAAGAGCGAGGGTGGGTCCGAAGTGCTGGCTCAGGGCTTCATTACGCCGCAGGGCAAGAAGGTTTTGCTGGTCAACAAAACCAATAGCGATAAAACTGTGAAACTGGGCGCGGACCTGCAGAACGCTGCGTCGATGACTGTGGATGAGGCGACGGGCGATGAAGAACCGCGGGCGGGCAAAGCTGACGGAGCGGAATTGAAGATGGCTCCCTTCGCCGTGACCGTTCTCAGCGTGCAATAACTTCCCGAGAGTGATACCAACTGATCGATCATCGAGGAGCAGTGCGCTGATGAAGGAGAATGTTTTACGCATCGGCTTGTGCGGGATCGGCCTGGATGCATACTGGCCCCAGTTTGACGGGCTGCGTGCGCGGCTGGAAGGCTATGTTCAGCGGGTAAGCGAGCGCCTGCAAGGGGCAGGCGCAGCGGTCGAGCACCTCGGCTTGGTCGACACTCCACAGCGCGGCGTAGAGGCCGGCCATGCATGCCGCCGCGCCGACGTAGACCTTCTAGTCATCTACGTCACAACCTACGCGCTCTCAAGTACCGTGCTGCCTATGGTGCAGCGCGCGCGTGTGCCAGTTTTGGTGCTGAATCTACAGCCCGAGGCTGCGATTGATTACGACACATTCAATCGGCTCCCCGACCGAACGGCAATGACCGGAGAGTGGTTAGCTTACTGTTCTGCCTGTCCTGTGCCTGAGATCGCCAACGTGCTGTCCCGCGCGGGCATCCCTTTTCACCAGGTAACCGGCGTTCTGGGAGATGAATCCACGTGGGCGGAGATTGACGAGTGGATCGAAGCTGCTCGCGTCAAAAAGGCGCTCGCAGACAACCGGCTGGGTCTGCTCGGCCACTATTACAGCGGCATGCTCGACATCATGACCGACGTTACGCAAGTGTCGATCACGTTTGGCACCCACATTGAACATCTTGAGATCGATGAACTAAGCGGTCTTCGCAGTGGCGTAAGCGACAGCGATATCTCGCAGCGAATTGAGGTTTTCAAAAGCCATTTTGATGTGCAGCCCGATTGCGCAAACGAGGAACTGCAGCGGGCCGCGCGAACCTCAGTAGCACTCGATAGATTCGCGGCTCTGCACGATCTCCAGTCGCTGGCCTACTACTACATGGGCAGTGGTGTTCCTGCGAACGAAGACACGATGAGTTCGATCATTCTCGGCACTTCCCTGCTGACCGCGCGCGGAATTCCTGTGGCGGGCGAATACGAAGTCAAGAATGTGCTGGCCATGAAGATCATGGACTGCCTGGGTGCGGGCGGATCCTTCACCGAGTACTACGCATTGGATTTGAAGGCGGATCATGTCTTGATGGGCCACGACGGGCCGGGACACTTGGCCATTGCCGAGAGCAAGACCAAGGTTCGTCCACTGAAGGTATATCACGGCAAAGTTGGCCGAGGACTCTCAGTCGAGATGAGCGTGAAGCACGGACCAGTCACGCTGCTGTCTGTTGTCGAGGACGCTCAGCACGGGTTCAAATTGCTGGCGGCTCAGGGTGAGTGCGTACCCGGCCCGGTGCTGCGCATTGGGAACACCAACAGCCACTATCGCTTTCCGATCGGCGCGAAGGGTTTTATAGAGGCATGGAATGCACACGGACCCGCGCACCACTGCGCCATCGGCCTCGGCCATCTGGCGGGAAGGCTCAGTAAACTGGCGCGCCTTGTCGAGATTCCTTTTGCGCAGGTTTGTTAGCGAGCCTACTCAAGGAAGATAGAAAACTTCTTTCATCATGGGAAACCGCTCGCCTGCCCGCGTTTCAGTGAGTGGCGCGAAGTAGGCGCTCATGGCACGTTGCCAGCGGAGGTTGACGGGATCCTGATCGATCTTGTCCCAGACCGCATCGAAGTCCTGGTCAATGTGCATGGTGAGAAATAGAAGTTCATCTCGCCGAAAGATCGAATACTCCGAGATCCCGGCGCGTTTCAAAAGATTAAGCATCTCCGGCCACACAGCGCTGTGCGATTTGTCATACTCCGGTCCCATGCCTTCCTTAAGGCGTAATAGAAATGCGATTCGCTGCATGACGTTGCCCCCCCTAATATCAGGTACCTTTCGAGTCGTTTGTCGAAACGCGCCTTCACTTTTGCGCGCTGTTCCTTTTGCCAGTGTCAGGGTTTTTCGCTTGAACCAAGTTGCTGAGGCGTGACCTCGTCGCCAATGGGTTTGTGCAGAGGCTTGGCTTTGCTGAGTTGTTGAAAGATTGCCAACGCCTTCTGCTGCCCTTCTCTGTTCCCCAACGCTCGGTCTGCTCGCGCGAGCCGGTACCACGCCACGTCGTCTTTCGGATTGAGCTTGACAGCGTGTTCGAGCGCGGTGAGAGCCTGATCGGCCTTCTGGCTATCCAGGCACACACCGCCGAGGCCGACCAGCGCCTCTTCAAAGTCGGGATAGCGCTCCAATACTTCCTCGTACAATTTGCGTGCTGCATCGAGATTTCCGAGGTCCGCCTCTATGCTCGCCAACTCATATTTGGCGTTTCCATTTCCGGGATCGATAGCCAGTTCAGCGGTAAACTCGCGTTGCGCCGCATCCCGGTCTTCGGCTTTTTGCGCTTCCAGGAAACGAGACAAGTAGATGCGCCCCATCCGATAGTGGATCCCCGGTCGATGCGCGTCGAGCGCAAGCACGTGATTGAATGAGGAAATTGCCTCCTCATAGGATTTCTGGCTTTCATGGAGCTCGCCTTGAGCCTGAAGTGTCCAGATTGAAGCCGGTGCGTCGTCGTGCAGCTTCGACATCACGATGAAAGCAAAGTTCCCGTAGATTCGCCCAGTGTGATAGAGGACTTCAGGGTCGTCCGGATAGAGCTTGTTCAGCGCCAGCGCCGTCGCAACGGCATCGGAGTCGCGGCTGAGCCCCGTATACGCGCGGAGGAGTTGCAGTCCGCACATCCGTCTAACCTCGGCGTCGGCCGTTTGCTTGAATCCTTGCTCGAGATGCGGCAGTGCCTTCGGAAATTGGTTCAGTTCCGACAGAGAAAGACCGAGCAGGCTGTCCAGCTTGGGCAGGCTCGGTTTAAGCTTCTGAGCCGTACGAATTTCTTTCACCGCAAGCTCATAGCCGCGTTGTTTGAAATAGATTACAGCGAGAGTGGCATGCACTTCCGCAACATCGGGTTCGAGCTTCGCCAACTGCTCAAAGCTGCTGCGAGCGTCCGCATAACGGCCCGCAATCAAAGCTTTCTGACCCGCCTCGGCAAGTGTTGCAGACTCGTCCTGGCCAGCTGCATTTGCCATTGCCGTTAATGTAAGAAAACAGCAGAATGTCAGTGTCAAGACCAGTTTAGATGGATGGCTCATCATCGTTCGATTGTATCTCCGGCACAGAAAACTCCGCCGCGCCAAACTGGCGTGGCGGAGTCAATGTAACGCAGCAGGAGGCTAGCTAAAAAGTCAGCTTTCCGCCCAGTTGAATGATGCGGGGCAATGATGCCCCCGTAATCTTTCCGCCGGTTGCCGCAGAGGAGTTCACACTGGCGTCGATGGTCGAGCCGCCGCCCGATCCTCCGGCCGTCAGGCCGCCTACTTCATCGACGTATTGGTGATGGTTAAAGGTGTTGAACGTATCCACCGTCAACTTGAAGTTCACGCTTTCGGTGAAGTGGAAGTTCTTCGCGAAACCCATATCAAAGTTGTTAATGCCCGGCTGGCGCAGGAAGTTACGGCCGGTGTTTCCAAACGTTCCGGGTAACGGTTGAGTGAAACAAGCCAGGTTCAGGCGCTGGAACTGCCCCGTCAGATGGGCCTTGGGGTCGCAGCCCGCTATCTTATTCGCCCGCTGAGCAACCGTGCCCGTTACGCCAGCGATATCGCTCGCACCCACACCGTATGGAAATCCGGTCTGGAATGTGGCGATGCCGGTAATCTCCCAGCCGCCAATGGCCAGGTCGGCTGCCCTGCCCACGTTCGACGCAATCTTCTTGCCGCGTCCAATGGGCAGGTTGTAAATGAAGCTCGAAACGAACCGCTGGTCGACGTCGAAATCCGACGGTCCGTAATCGAGATCCGGATTGTGGTTGTCCATGAAGCCCTGGAAGCCACTGCCGCTGGCGCCCACGCCGGCCGTCGCCGATTTGTCATCTTTGCTGTTAGCCCAGGTATAGACCGAGGTTAGGGCCATGTCGCCGGCACGACGTTCGAACTTCACGTTGATCGCTCTGTAGTGGGAGTAACCGTGGAAGTCGCTGTCAATGTAAAAGCTCGTGAAGTTTCTGTAGGGCAACCGAGGGAAGTTGCCGCTTGCGTCCGCAACGTGAGGTGCGCACGGTGAAACGCCAAGGTTGTCGTAGTCGCCGTTTACGCCCTTATGTTGGCAAAATGCCTGGTCGGCGGTCGCAAGGGCGAAGGGCTGTGCGATATTGCGACGATTCAGCAGGTGCACGGCGTGGGTTCCGATGTAGTTCACTTCCAGCGTGGTATTCCTCGCTATCTCGCGCTCCACTGAAGCCGTCCAGGATTGCACGTACGGATTCAGAGGATTCTCCGATTCGATGACTGCGATGAACGACAGTGTCGATGCGGGGAATGGCCCCAGGGTGCTGTGGACGGGGAACATCTCGTTACTGAGCTTAGGCAGGGTTGGATCACCCGCGGGATTGAGATTGTTACGGATACTGTAAGGATAGATATCCGCCGAGTCATCGATCTCGCGCCCTTCATAGGAGTCGTAGAAGATCCCGTACCCGCCGCGCAGCACCGTCTTGTCGGTGAGGCGATAGTTCAGGCCCAACCTCGGCGCAAACGGCATTTTGGAGCCGGGATGGGGTACAGAACCGCAATAACGCAGGATGGGGCCACTCTTGTTGTCTCCTCCGGGAGCTACGCCGTTAGTGCTCAATTTTGGATCGGCATAGCAGAAGCCGCCATTGGCGTTCTTCACATCGAGCCAGAAGAAGTGGTTGTCCTTTTCAGTGGTCGCAGCGCGGAAGTCCCACCGCAAGCCCATGCTCACGGTCAGCTTCGGAGTCACCTTCCAGTCATCCTCAGCGTACGGCGCAAAATACTTGAAGAGGTGCGTCTGGGGGTTGCCGGCCTCGGTGGTCGGGCTCAGTGGACCGGGCACGAATCCACTTGCACTTGAGAAGTACCCCAACATCATGTCGGCTATCGCATTGCCGGTTCCGCACAGAGGTGCAGCCGCACCCCCATTGACAGAAACGGGTGCGTTCGGGCAACTGTTCTTGGGGTTGTTAGGGTCGCTGTTGTCGATCGCTGAGTTGTTCCGGGCGGTCGCCGAGTTAAAGCCCCAATCGCCGTAGAAATCATCGTCCAGGTTGCGGGTCAACGAATAGGTGCGATAATCGACGCCAAATCCGAGAGTATGACGTCCGTGCACCGAGGTGAACGAATCGGCCCATTCCCACGCCGGGCTGTCGGAACCGCTATAGGAGTTGCCCGGGCCGCCGACGGTGTTGTAAGCGGTCGCGCCCACGCTCGGCCAGGTTTCCTGCAGCGGCCCGAACTTTGTAAAGACACCTGTCTCCGCCAACTCACCGGCCAATGAAGAGGGCGGGGTTTGCGAACTCTCAGGAGCATTCGCGCTAAGGTAGCCGAAGCGGAAATTGTTCACGTTTTTCTGGCCGATATTGATGGTATGCGATATCGCCCAGGCTTTCTGGTTTTCAAAATACGCTTCAATCCCATAGTCGAGGGATCCGGAGTTGTACAGCGAGTGGTTGATGTACTTGGAATAGGTGTAGCGGCCAAAGACTGAACCCAGCTTCCCAAGGCTCTGGTCTCCCCGGTAAGTCTGCTGGTTGGTGCTCAGCGCCCCAGCAAAGCCCTTGGTGAAGTTGGAGATGCCTTCAGGTTGATTCGCGACCGTTGGATCTCCCCAGAATTTGTGTTTCACTGCGACCTGCCCGATGCGGCTTGTGAAGCGGTCGGCGGGGATAACATTTCCAGGAAAAGGCTGCCCGGTGAGCGGATCGACCGGCATGCAATTGCGGCCGTTGTCGAGCAGCGTCGAGCAGTCGGCTGTTCCATAGGCCGGCAATGGGCCGCCTGGCAGCCCGCCTGTTGCTGCATAGGCTTCTGCCGAGAAATCACCCTGCAGCACCGCCGGGTTGGGTACCTGCTCAACCGCGATGCCGCCATTATTGATGCGCCAGCCCTCGTAGTTAACCATCCAGAATGTCTTGTTCCGTCCGTCGTAGAGTTTAGGAATGAAGACCGGCCCGGACACGACGAATCCGAACTGGTTCTGACGCAGGACCGGGTTCAAAGTCTTTTTTCCACCTGGAACAAATTGGTTGATCGTCGGGAACGGCAACGCGTCGTATGCGTCGTTACGGTTGTCTTCGAAGAGCGCCCCGTGCAGTCTGTTGGAGCCGCCCTTGCTCACAATGTTGATCTGGCTGGCTGAGAATCCGTATTCGGCCGGATAGTTGCCGCTCTCCACTTTGAATTCCTGGATCGCATCCTGCGACAGAATTACGGCCGGAGTCACCAGCGCCGGATCGGTGTTGACCAGTCCGTCGAGAGTGTAGCTATTGCCTTCGGGCCGCCCGCCGTTGACGCTGATGGCGTTGCCTTCGCCCTGGCGCATGGTGCCTTGCTCACCACCGACAGTTACCGCGCCGGCGCCGATCAGAAGCAACTGCATGAAATTGCGCCCGTTCAACGGAAGCTCTTCCACCTGTTGCTGGCTTACTAATTGCGAAAGAGCGGCGCTATCCGTGTCGAGTGTTACGGCCTGCGCCGTAACCTGCATCGTCTCGGTTACCGCACCCGGCTTGAGCGACACGTCGACGCGTACTTTTTGGTCGACGGTGAGCGTGACGGTGTTGGTTACAGACTTCTGAAAGCCCCTTGACTCAACCGTGACGGTGTAAGGACCTGGGTTCAGAGACGGAACGTAGAAGTCCCCGGCGGAGCCGGTCGTGGTGCGAACCGCGACGTTTGTTGACGTATTTGTGACCGTCACACTCGCGCCCGAGACAATGGCGTTGGAACTATCCGTCACCGTCCCGAGAATTGTGCCGGTTGCGCCGCCCTGTGCGAACAACCTGCCGGCCATCATGAGCAGAACGGTCATGCAGAAAGTTATACGAAGTGATCGCATCTCCTGAACCCTCCTTGAATTGGTGCTTTACGTGGCTTGCACTGGCTTGGCTTGAACATGTGTGTGTCCGCCGCTGGTACGTGTGGATGGCGGGGAAAGGGCCTGATCCAGATGCACGGCGAGGCTAGCCACGCACATACACAGTTGTCAAGTAGAATTTTGTTTCTCTTTTGAAAAAATAGGGGACGACATTTCTCTATGAATAGCGAGCAGTAGAAAAATCGCTTTTCTTGCGCTCCAGCTACGCAATATCTTCTCAAACCCTCATGTTTATTGGTGATTTTCAGCAGGACAAGCGGGAGCAAATTTGTTGGAGATTCGAACTTTGAAGTTCCGACAAAGGTCCCTGATTGCCAGGATCACTAAAATTCCTATAGAAATAAGTTGCATTAGACAAATGACCATCGTTTGGGCTAGGATGCGAATTCCCAAGGCGCCACCTCACAGATCGGGGCTATTCGCAGTAACCCAATTCTGGAAAGGCGGCAAAGCAGATGCGGGTATCTCGTGCACTTGCTTGCATTAACGAATTTGATTTCCCGGAGAAGGTGCGGGAGTGCGCTTTAATCAAATCTAAGCGTCCTGAATTTGGACGTCGCTTCATACACTATCGAAACATCACGAGGAAGAGGCACTTCGTCATTACCAGGCGGATGGTTGAAGGAACACAAGTCAACTTGTACTGCGAAACACGATGAAATCCACGGATGAGGCACAGGAATATGCGAGTGAATTCGACTCTTCAAGAATCGGCGTTTCAGGCGCTTGACTCGTTTCAGATTGAGATTCCATCGTGGGGATTCGCCAACACGGGCACGCGATTTGGAAAGTACCTGCAGCCGGCAGCGGCCTCTACGCTTGAAGAGAAATTCAGCGATGCCGGCCAGGTGCAAAAGTTAACTGGAGTTACTCCTACCCTGGCGCTGCACGTGCTGTGGGACCTGCCTAACGGTGTCTCCGACGCCGACAGAGTCCATCAACTCGAAAGACAACATGGCGTCACTTCCGGGTCCATCAATCCGAATCTCTTTCAGGATCAGGATTTCAAGTTCGGCTCGCTGTGCAATCCCTCGACTGAAATCCGCCAGCGTGCCGTGGCGCACATGCTTGAGTCTGTGGCTATCGCCCGAAAACTTGGTTCGCGGGATATCTCGCTCTGGCTGCCCGACGGCTCAAACTATCCTGGCACCCAAAGCATCCGCAAGCGTATCGAATGGCTTGAAGAGGCGCTTCGACAAACCCATGAAAAGCTAGGCCCTGAACAACGCCTGCTGGTCGAGTACAAGCCGTTCGAACCGGCCTTTTACCACACCGACATCGCCGATTGGGGAATGGCATCGCACCTCGCCTTGAAGGCGGGACCACAGGCGCGCGTACTCGTGGACACCGGGCACCATTACGCTACCCAGAACATCGAGCAGATCGTCGCCTGGCTGCTGCACACGGGAATGTTGGGCGGCTTCCACTTTAATGATCGTCGCTACGCCGACGACGACCTGACCTTGGGATCGATCGATCCCTATCAGATCTTTCGGATCTTCCACGAAATTCATTTGTCGGGCCGGGACGCATTGCGAGACATTGCCTTTATGATTGACCAGAGTCATAACCTCAAAGGCAAAATGGAAGCCATGGTGCAAACCGTGGCTACCGCGCAGGAGTTATGGCTGAAGGCCGCGCTCGTCGATCGCGACCAGTTGGACCGGCTGCAGCAACGTTGCGAGCTGGTAGCCGCCGAAGAGTTATATCGCGGAGCGTTCTGGCAGGATGTGCGGCCGATTCTCAAAGAGTGGCGGCAGATGCGAGGACTTCCCCAAGATCCGCTGGCGGCGTTGGCGGAGAGTGGATACGTGCAGCGAATCAGCGCCGAGCGCGGAGGAAAGCTTTCAACTGTCACCTCCTACGCATAAGTTCGCGATCTGATCGATTGCAGTGGCAGTTCGTTGTGGATGGAGGAACGCCAGCTTGTCAAAACCCAAGATCAAGCGGCTCTACCTGATCCCGATTCTTTCCAAGGCATTGGATGTTCTGGAACTGCTGGAGCAGACCAACGGCCCGATCGCGCTTGAGGATGTGTATCAGCAGACCAATATCTCGAAAACGAGTGTCTATCGCATTCTGAAGACGCTGGTGCACCGCGGCTACGTGGCACAGGGGCAGAGCGGACAATACCGACTCGTCTCTCGCCCGCGTAGATTGCGATTTGGCTTTGCGGGTCAAAGCGCCGAGATGCCGTTTTCAGTGGCGGTGGGATCGAGTGTGACCGCGGCAGCAGCGGCCGCGGGTGTCGAGTTGCTGCAGTTGGACAATCGATATGATCCCGACGTGGCGATCAAAAACGCCGAAGAATTTGTGCGGCAGCGCGTGGACCTTGCCCTTGAATTTCAGGTAGAGGAGCACGTCGCTCCTCATGTTGCCCACATCTTCAAGAAAGCGGAAATTCCGCTCGTGGCCATCGATGTGCCCCATCCAAATGCGACTTATTTTGGTGTCGACAACTTCGAGGTCGGGTACGAAGCCGGTACGTTATTAGCGCAGTATGCCTGCAATAAATGGAAGTGCAAAGTTGATTGGGTCCTCGGCATCGGATTCTCAGAGGCCGGCAGCTTCGTGCAGAGTAGAATCGCAGGCGCATTCGAAGGAATCCGCGAGCGGCTGGAGCAGATTCCCTCCGATTGCTTTTTGCGCCTCGAAGGACGCGGCATGAGGCAGCCAAGCTTCGTCGCTGTATCGGATTTCCTGCGCACCCATCGCAAGGGGCAGCGCATCCTGGTGGCAGCCTCCACTGACTCGAGCGCTCTGGGTGTCCTCGATGCCGCCCGCCAGTCCGGCCGCGAACAGGACTTCGCCATTGCGGGACAGGACTGCATTCCCGAAATGCTGAACGAGATGCGAAAAGAGTCAAGCGCGGTTATCGGTTCGATCTCGCACGGCGCCGAGACCTATGGACCTCGGCTGATCCAGCTCGGAATCGCTCTCTTGCGCGGACACATCGTACCGCCCTATAACTATGTGCGCCATCACGTCGTTACTCCTGAGTCGCTGGCATCGAGCGAAGCGGGCAAAGATGAAAGCAATCGTCTAGTAACGGAAAAAAAACCGTTTGGCGTCAAAACCTCGAATAATTCGTTTGAGAAATAGATTCTCTATTGCTTTTTGGTTATGATAAGGTATGTCCGATCGAACGCGAACAAGGTGGTATTGAAATGACCGTTGCAGCCGTTGCTTCTCCCTCCCTCAAGTTTCTTGAAGATCGTTGGGACCCAGCCATAGCCGACAAGCTGGATGAACCCGAGTTGCTGCGATATCGCTCCAATCTGCTCGGCTCTGACCTGCGCATCACTAACTTCGCGGGCGGCAACACCAGTTCCAAAATCCACGAGCTCGATCCGCTTACCGGCCAAACCGTGCAGGTGCTCTGGGTAAAGGGCAGCGGCGGAGATCTCGGCAGCATCAAGCGCACGGGGTTCGCCACGCTTTACCAGGACAAACTGCTGGCACTCGAACATCTTTATCGCGGGCAGGACACTGAAGACTCGATGGTGGAGATGTATGCGCTCTGTGCCTTTCGCAACAACCCGGTAGCCGCATCGATCGACACACCACTGCATGGCTTTCTTCCCTTCCCGCATGTGGACCACTTGCATCCTGATTGGGGCATCGCTTTGGCCGCCTCCGCCAACGGAGAAGCCAAGATGCAGGAGTTCAATCGCGAATTCCACCATCACCTGGTCTGGGTTCCGTGGCAGCGCCCCGGATTTGAATTAGCCATGATGCTGAAGCGCGCCGTAGAACAAAATCCCGGCTGCGATGGAATCGTGCTCGGAGGTCACGGGCTCTTCACCTGGGGCGAGACGCAGCGCGAGTGCTACGTGAACACCCTCACGGTGATCGATCAGCTTGGACAGTTCATCGCCAACCATGGTCATCGCAAAGGCGAGCTTCGGTTCGGCGGGCAATCTGTAAAACCCCGGAACAATCGCCAGGAACTCGCCATCGCGATCTTGCCCTATCTGCGCGGCCGTGTCAGCGCAAACCGCCGCTGGATCGCCAACTTCAGCGACTCTCAGGACGTGCTTACATTTGTGAATTCGCCCCATGCGAAAGACCTGTCGTTTCTTGGTACCAGTTGCCCCGATCACTTCATTCGCACCAAGATTCGTCCGCTGTTTGTGCCCTGGTCCGATGCGGAAGACGTGCAGGCTCTGAAGAACCAGATCGACCAGTCGCTAACGGAATATCGTGAACACTATCGAAGCTACTATCAAAAACATGCACAGCCCGATTCCCCGGCTCTTCGTGATACCAGCCCCACCATTGTTTTGATTCCCGGTCTGGGTATGTTCAGCTTTGGCAAAAACAAGACTGAAGCGCGAATCACCGGCGAGTTCTACACCAACGCCATCCACGTGATGGAGGGCGCAAGTCTTCTGGATGAAGGCGAAGTCGCAGGTTCAAACGCCAGTATCGTGCCGCAGTGCGGGCAAGGCATGGATCCAACCACTTTCAAAGTATTCACGAATTACGTGGCGATGCCGCTGAGCGAAGCATTTCGCATTGAGTACTGGGCTCTCGAAGAAGCCAAGATACGCCGACAGCCTGCCGAGAAGGAGTTGAGCCGAAGCATCGCTCTGGTCGTGGGTGGAGGCAGCGGCATTGGGCGCGAGGTTGCCCTGCTGGCAGCTGCGCGCGGCGCACACCTCATGGTTGCTGACCGCGATACGATCGCCGCGGGCAAGGTCGCTGACGAAGTGGCAAAGATCGCATCGAAGGAATTCGTTGCATCAACGGCAGTGGACATTCGCAGCCGGGATGCAATCGGCAAAGCCCTCAGCGCGACCGTCGCAGCTTTCGGCGGAGTGGATATCCTGATCAACACCGCAGCGATGTTTCCGTCTTCTCCAGATGGCATCATCTCTGAAGCGATGTGGGCCATGACGCTCGACGTGAACGTTACATCGAATTACCTGCTCTGTGACGAAGCGGCCAAAGTCTTCACGTCGCAAGGGCTCGAAACGTCAATCGTGCTCACCAGCTCAGCCAACGCGGTCGTACCAAAGCGAGGCAGCGAAGCCTACGACGTAAGCAAGGCGGCGCTGAGCCACCTGGTTCGCGAACTGGCTGTTGGATTGTCGCCGAAGGTGCGAGTGAATGGCATCTGTCCCGCCACAGTGGTGAAGGGATCGACAATGTTCCCTCGCGATCGCGTGCGTGCGTCACTCACCAAATACGGCATTGCATTTGAAGAGTCAATGACTGACGAAGATCTGCGCGGATTGTTGGCAACGTTTTATGCGAAGAGAACATTGACGCATCAACCGATCGATCCGATCGATTGCGCAGAGGCGATTCTTTTCCTTGCCGGCCCGCGATCTCGCTGCACGTCGGGCCATCTCATTCCGGTGGACGGCGGCCTGCCAGAGGCATTTTTGCGGTGAGCCTGTCGCAGACACAAACCGGCCAGATCTCCGCGCCCTCGATGAAATCGGAGATGCGCTCGCGTGTCGCCATCGACTTGGGCGCGGAGAGTTGTCGTGTTTCCCTTTTGCGCTGGCACGATGGACGCCCAGCCATCGAGCTGATTCATCGCATTCCGAATGGGCCGGTCCACGCCGGCGGATCGCTTCGTTGGCCGTTCGATGCGATTCTCGCGGATTTGGAGATTGGCCTGCGTAAAGCTGCGCAGGCTGCGCCCGAAGGCATCGCCTCCATCGCCGTAGATGGTTGGGCAGTGGACTACGTGCGCCTCAACAGCGACGGCCGGCCCATCGCTAACCCATTTTGTTATCGCGACGAGCGCAACATCGCGGCGAAAGAGGCGGCAGACCGGGTCGCGCTTCCCGCGTGGATGTTTCGGCATTCTGGCGCGCAGCCCTTGCGCATCAACACTGTCAATCAGTTGCTTGCAGACAAGGCTGCGGGCACCGATCCTCATGCGCCCTGGGTATGTCTGCCGGAATATGTGCTCTCACGTCTTGGCGGACGCAGAGTGGCGGAGTACACCAAAGCCACGCACACAGGGTTGGTTGACATTGAGACCGGCTATTGGTCAGAGAGCCTTTTGCGACTGCTGGACATACCCAAGGATGCTCTTCCGCCCATTGTGCCTGCCGGAACCGTAATCGGAAAGCTCACTGGACCACTGGCGGAACTCGACGCTTTCCGCGACACCGAGTTAATCGTTCCCGCGTGCCATGACACGGCTTCGGCCATTGCGGGCATTCCAACGTCACTGGAAGACACAGCCTACATCTGTTCGGGCACATGGTCACTGGTGGGCACGTTAATCGCCTCTCCCATCACCACGCCTGAGGCCATGGAAGCCGGATTCACCAATCAGGGCGCGGCAGGCGGCGGCTTTTGTTTTCACACCAATGTGAACGGCATGTGGATTCTGAAGCAGTGCCTGGAAAGCTGGCGCATCAGTGGACGGCCGTGGGAGTTACAGGCCCTGATTGCGCAGGCGGCGGAATGCGATGATTTCCCCGGCATCGTACCCGTCGACGCAGCGCCGCTGCTTTTGGATGGCGATATGCCGGCGCGTCTCAATGAGCAACTGCGGTTGGAAGGCTACAAACAGATTGAGGATTGTGCCGGCAACGAGCCATTGTTCGCACGCACAATCTTCGAGAGCCTCGCGAGCCGCTATGCTTCATCACTCCGCAGTCTAGAACACATGCTGGGTCATAAACTGAAGCGCATCCACATCCTGGGCGGAGGCAGCCTGAATCAATTGCTGACGCGCCTTACAGCGGAGCACACAGGACTACCTGTCGAGACGGGCAACGTCGAGAGCTCTACGGTAGGTAATTTCGCCGTGCAGTTGGCATCAAGCGAAGCGCGCGGCGGACCTTTGCAGGCAGACGCGGTAAGACGCTGGGCTCAGCAGCTTTGCGAAGACCGGCAATGCGAGGGCGAGCGCCCGGTATCGACACCCGCACAGCCCACGATACCTTGATGCGACTCTCAAGGATGTATTCCCAGATAGTTGCCGTAACCCACGATAACCGTCGATCCCACGAGCGTCAGCAGCGTAAAGAACACCAGAGTCTTTGTTCGCGTGCTCACTCCGCGCCATTCTTTCAAGGCGATTCCCCACAGCGTACTGAAGATGATGATGCTGGCCATGTGTAGCGTCCAGCTCGAAAATTTGTAGCGGCCCATCTGCGTCTCGCCCATGGTGTAGAAAAAGAACTGCATGTACCATGTCGCGCCGGCCAGTGCGGAGAACAGGTAGTTCCAGCCCAGCGACGGCGGTATATGAGGATGCGTTTCCAATTCAAGCGCCATCTCAGTCGAGGCTGCGTCCACAACGTTTTC
>WNGR01011775.1_pt1 | contig 21760 bp, 16 predicted proteins | sample 5407581 | NCBI WGS metagenome assembly WNGR01 (sample SAMN13153383, study PRJNA577476) | soil metagenome | isolation source: 80 cm soil or saprolite under Garry oak tree replicate 2 | place: USA:California | collected 2016-06-15
CAGCGATGCCTCTACTCCGGCCTTCCTCCTGAGTGCCGTTCATACCGACGCACCCAAATGGACTTCGGAGCCATTGTTTGAACCGGACATCCTGAGCGGCCACGATCCGCCGCGCAGGTCGCGTTCCGCCCCGCGTTCCCCTCCCGCCTAATCCTGCCTCGCTGCTGTGCCACCAGTGCACGCCGATCATCTGCGTGCGCTCACAGAAGTCGGCTTCGTTGAAGCCGACCGGCTCTTGTGAACTGCTGTTGGCCTATTCCCCATTCCGCCAAATTCCCCGGCGGCCTTAGCGATTTCCCGCAGGACCTATTACCGATGAAACGACTCATGCCTTCCCTGTTTCTGGGAGCGTTGTTGTGGGCGAATTTTTGTTATGGACAGACTAGTCTGTCAGCTCATGAAGCGGTCAGCTACGCTCTCTCCCACCGTCCAGAACTTCGCGCTGCGAATGATCGCGTCAGCGGTTCGGAACACCTGCGTTCTCAGGCAGGTCTGATTCCGAATCCACGCTTCGTATTCCGCAAAGAGGACCTTCGTACTCAAACATCTCCTTTCGGGGAGAACTCCCAATCTTACTGGGAGGGCGAACAATTGCTTGAGACCTCCGGCAAGCGGGGAGCCCGCATCGCCGTCGCGAAACAGGGGATGGATCAGAGCCGACTTCAGGCAGAACTCGTGCGGCGCCAGATCGAACTGAACGTGCTCGACGCCTACTGGAAGGCCAAGTCGGCGCAATCTCTGGCTGCCTTGTATTCGCAGGACGCGGATTACTTCACGCAGGTGATCGCATATCACGAAGCGCGCTTCCGCGAAGGCAAAATTGCGGAAGTGGACCTTCTGCGAGTGCGATTACAGGCCGAACAGATTCAGGCCGCGTCGGCAAATGCACGGCTCGACTCTGAGAAAGCGCTTCTGACGTTGGCGGAGGAGATGAACGCGGCCCCCGATAGTTCTTGGGCACTCTCTGAGAACTTTGAGGCGTTGGAAGAACCTAAACCCATTCCTGCCGGTGCCAGTCCCATATCGTTGCGCACCGAAGAGAGACTTGCTCAACAGGCTGTCGCTCAGGCGGAAGCGCAAATGCGTCTTGAGAAGGCGAACGGTAGACCGGACTTGCTCTTCACAGGAGGCTATAAGCGGGACGTTGGCATCGATTCACCAATAGCCGGAATTCAGTTCGATCTTCCGATTTTCAATCGCAATCAGGGCGCAGTCGCCGCGGCCCATGCCGACGAAGAAGCTGCGAGAGAGAGCTATCAGGCAACCCACAACCGGCTCGCAGCCGAATTGCAATTGGCACAACGGGAGTACGAAATGCGCCGTGATCAATATTTGAAAACATTCAAGCCGCTGCGCGAGCAGGCTATCGAGATTTCAAACATCAGTCGCGCCGCATACGAGGCTGGAGGAATGGATATCCTTCGCCTGCTCGATGCGGAACGGGCGCACGTCGAAGCAGAACTCAGCTACGTGCGCGCATTGGAGGGCTTTCATCTTAGTGTTGCCGCGCTGAACTATGCGGAGGGAGTGGATCAATGAAAATCGCCATCCGAGCGCCATGGATTTGCACGTTGATCTGTTGCTTACTAAGCGGCTGCCACCACTCACCAGAAGATACAAAGGGCGAAGCTGAAGCCAAAGCCGGGAACAAAGGTCCCGCGGATGAAGTGACGTTATCGGCCAAAGCCCAAGTCGAGCAGAAGATCGAGGTAGCTCCGGTCGAACTGGGTACCGCCGTCGTTAGCCAGCGTGCCAAGGGAAGTATCGCTCTGCCAGACAATGCGACATGGCGAGTGGGCGTACTTGCCGAAGGCCGGGTCGAAAAGGTCTATTTCAATCTCGGCGATTCTGTCCAAAAGGGTCAGGTGCTTGCCCGCATGCACAGCCATGACGTACATGAGGCGCGAGCGGCCTACGCCAACGCGGCGGCCGAACGTACGCGCCTGCAAGCGGCGGAGGCCCTCGCGCAAAAGAATTACGAACGGAGCCAGCGACTTTATGCACTTAAGGCGGAGTCGGTATCACAAGTGGAGACGGCAAAGCAGGAGCTCGTAAACGCTCAGAGTGCGAGCCGCGAGGCAGACAACAATCTACTCAGGGAGTCGAGGCACCTGGAAGAGATTCTCGGTCTCCGGGCTGACGTTCTGCGCGACACCTCAGACGACGCCGATCTGATACCGATCAAGGCTCCGGCAGGCGGACGGATTCTGCAAAAGAACGTTACTCCCGGCTCAACGATCTCAGCCTCTACGGACGCCTTCGTCATCGGGGATCTCAGTCGCTTGTGGATGCTGGCCTCAGTCGATGCGGCCACCCTTTCCAAGCTGCATCTGGGACAAGCAGCGACGGTCTCACTGCCGGATGTACCCGGAGCGACTTACGCAGGCAAGGTTACGAATCTGGGACAGGCGTTCGATCCCGTGACGAGACTGATGCAAGTACGCATCGAGATCAGAAATCCTGACAGTCGCCTTCGTCCTGAGATGCTGGCGAGCGCCGAATTCGCAACCGGGGCAGGCGTAATTGCTGTCCTCGTGCCACAAGCGTCTATCCAACAGGTCAACGGACAAGACGTAGTTTTTGTGCGAAGCTTTATCGCGAAATCGCAGCTCCTCAAATCCTCGATCGGAGACTAGGCATGTTGAATCGCATTATCGATATCGCCCTCTCCGCGCGTTGGATCGTGCTGATGGCTGTTGGAGCGCTCGTGGCCGGTGGTGCGTACGCACTCTACACCATGCCCATCGAGGCCTTCCCGGATTTGACCAACAATCAGGTGACGGTCGTGACCGAAGCTCCTTCCATGCCCCCCACCGAGGTCGAGCAACTGGTTACGTACCCAGTTGAACAGGCGATGATGGGCATGCCGAAACAGCAGGAAGTGCGCTCGCTGTCCAAGCTCGGTCTCTCCATCATCACGGTAATCTTTGATGACTCTGTATCGATGTACTTCGCACGTCAGATGGTGAACGAGCGCCTACAGCAAGTGACTAATCAACTCCCCAGCGGGATTCAACCTCAACTGGGCCTACCGGCGACGGCTTTCGGAGAACTTTACCAATACACCCTGAGCGGCCCCATGACTCCGATGGAACTCAAAGACCTCCAGGAGTGGCAGATCAAGCGCCAACTCCGCACAGTGCCGGGCGTGAGCGAAATCAACAATTGGGGCGGGGAGGTCAAACAATATCAGATCACCGTCGATCCAGCTTTGCTAACGCAGTACGGCCTGACGTTGCGCGATGTCGCTCAACGAGTGGTTGAGAACAACGCGAATTTCGGCGGCGGATATATCGAACACAATGATGAGCAATACACCCTTCGCGGCGAGGGCCGTGCTCAGAGCCTTGAGGACATAGGGAACATCGTCTTGTTATCGAGCCGGGGTGTCCCGGTCTTGCTGAGCGACGTCGCCAAAATCGGTATTGGGCCCGCCCCTCGGCTCGGTGCCGTACTGCGCAATGGTGAGACCATCTCCGGCATGGTGATCATGCTCAAGGGCGAGAACGGAAAGCACGTCATTGCTGCGGTCAAAGACAAGATCGCAAGCATGCATCTGCCCGGAGGGGTCAGGATCGTACCTTTCTACGACCAATCCACCGTGATCGACGGCACCATTCATACGGTCAAGAAGAATCTCTTCGAAGGTTTCATCCTCGTGACGGTTGTACTTTTCCTTTTTCTCGGCAACGTTCGAGCTGCGCTGATCACAGCCTCCGTCATTCCGCTGGCAATGCTTATCAGCTTCATTAACATGCGGGTGTTCGGTTTCAGCGCAAATCTAATGAGCCTGGGCGCAATAGACTTCGGCATGATCGTCGATGGAGCGGTGGTCATGATGGAGCACTCCATCCATCGACTTGAGGAGCGCCGGGAGGGCGAATCCGGGCTGTCTGCCATTCGTTTGGCTGCCCTGGAAGTAGCACGTCCAATGACCTTCGGCGTCGTAATCATTATTGCGGTTTACCTACCCATCTTTTTCCTGCAGGGACTGGAAGGCCGCATGTTTCGGCCTATGGCATTCACGGTTTGCTCAGCGCTCTTCGGCGCGCTCCTCTTAGCGCTGATTGCGATTCCGGCATTCACGTCCTTTGCATTCAGCAAGGGATTGCCTGCAAAGAGCGCTCGGATCACGGAAATATGGATGGAGTGGCTTGCCGAGAGATACCAGATTCTGCTGACTTTCGTTATCCGCTATCGGAAAGCGACGGTTGCGATAGCCCTGCTCATTCTAGTTGTCGCTCTTTGGTCGCTGACCGCCATCGGCACGGAGTTCATGCCACAACTCGATGAAGGTTCGATTTTGGTTGAAACACGCAAACTTCCTGGCATCTCTCTAACCGACTCGGTCGAAATCAGCAAACGAATCGAGCAAAGGCTGCGGGCATTCCCTGAAATTTCCGATGTAGTCATCAAGATCGGTCGCCCGGACTTCGCCACAGAGGCAATGGGCATCAACGAAGGCGATACCTATTTGCTGTTACGTCCCATGAGTGAGTGGCAGAGATTCCATAGCAAACCAGAGCTGATTGAAGCTATCGACAAGGAACTCGCCAAGATTCCCGGCCTCAGCTATAACTTCACGCAGCCGATGGCCATGCGCGTTGATGAAACAGTCTCCGGAGTGAAGGCCGACCTCGCCATCAAGATCTTCGGTGACGACTTTGACACGCTCGACCTGCTCTCGCAGCAGGTCCTTCACGCGATGTCTGGCGTGCGAGGCGCGGTACAGGCGCAGATTCAACTCACGTCGGGTGTTCCAGATCTAACCATCAGCATCGATCGGAGCGCGTTAGCACGTTATGGGCTGAATGTGTCAGACGTGCAGCAGGCCGTTGAGGCTGGCGCTTCCGGAGCTGTGATTTCGCAACTCATGGAAGGCCAGAGACGTTATGACATTGCCATACACCTGCCGGAGTCCTATCGGGCAAATCCGCAGAGCATGCAGGACATTATCCTGCGCGCACCGGGAGGCGCACAGGTAAGACTGGATCAGGTTGCGCAGGTGAGGGTTGTACGCTCGGCAGTCGAGATCGATCGCGAAGAAGGACAGCGTCGTGTCGTCGTCATGTCGAACGTGCGTGGACGCGATCTCGGCAGCTTCGTCAAAGAGGTCCAGGACAATGTAGCGCGCGAAGTGAAACCGCCTGCGGGCTATTCAGTTGAGTACGGCGGCCAATTCGGGAATCAGGCGCGTGCAACCAGACGCCTGATGCTCATCATCCCCGTAGTCATCTTCCTTATCTACGTTCTCCTCTATTTCACCTTCAAGTCTTTCAAGCAGGCTTTGCTTGTGGTCGGCAATATCCCGGTTGCTCTCGTCGGTGGCATCGCGGCGCTTTGGCTGCGCGGCATGAACCTCAACCTTTCTGCATCTGTTGGTTTCATTGCCCTGTTCGGAGTCGCCATGTTGAATGGAGTTGTCCTTGTCAGTTCAATCAATCAGGCCCGTGGTGCAGGACAGGCGACTCATGATGCGGTGCTCGTGGGAGCGCGCCGACGGCTCCGACCGGTCCTGATGACAGCTTCGGTCGCGAGTCTTGGTTTTATACCCATGGCGCTCTCGACCTCCACGGGAGCCGAGGTTCAGCGACCGCTCGCCAGCGTGGTGATTGGCGGCCTCTTCACCTCTACGGTGTTGACCCTGTTGCTTCTGCCCGTACTCTATGAATGGATCTTCAAGAATGAGGGTCCAGCGACAGTGAAGCAGGACGGATCCGGAGCGGAAATCGCGTCACAAGCTTAGCGACAACCGATGACACAGATTAACCAGCTACGGAAGAGCTTGACCCCTCGGCACCGCGCGAACTGGAGCATATTTCTCCGTGGCGCCATTCTTCGGTGCTGTTCTTTCGATTGCATTTCTCCACGAGCACCTCAGTCCCCGACTCATCGCTGCTGGAGCCTTGATGGCAGTAGGGCTATGGCTGCACCTCACGGAGAAGCATATCCACACGCATCTTCATGTGGCAATGGATCACGAACATGAGCACACCCACGACGCGCACCACCAGCATGACCATCCTTATCCAGTGACGCCTGGTTCCGTGCATTCGCATTCTCACCATCATGAGCCGATAACGCATTCGCACGAGCATTATCCCGATGCTCATCATCAACACGGTAATGAGGGCGAATGAACCGAACCCTCCTGGCGCGAAATAGTTAAAATGGCATCGGCGCCAGTCTTCAACGTTCGATTGAATTAGGCCTCCCTAATGTCAATCCTCAAGTGAAAGGATCGATTCGCACCAAATGAACTTAGCGCGGTCAATTTGTTGGGGTCGTCCACGAAGCAACAACAAGTACCGGTGCGTTGCTCATACTCTTCTTCTCGTTTCCCTTTTAGTGCCAGGGGTCGTTTGCGCAGCTCTGCAGGTTGATTCGAACTGCAAATTCAGTACAAGAAGGGCATCAAGGTCCGTTGTTTTCGGGTACACGTTCGGGTACAGACATCAGTTTGGTCAAACTACGCTAACTACGCTAAATTGCAGGTGTGATGGAGTTTAGCTGGTTCGCTAATTACGCTCACTTTTGCTTACTTATCATGGACTTACGGTGTTCTTCGGAGACTCAAAATCCGTCGGAGGCAACTCCATGGGGGTTCAACTCCCCCTCCCGGCACCATCTAGGCTCCCCCTAAGCCATTTCCTATTAGTTACTTACGTCCGCCTCCGAATGCGCCGCAGAGTGATCGCGTGCCGATTTCGGGTACAAATTTAGGTACAGTGCGCATCCCACTGTGAATGACTTAGAAGGCTAAGAGACTTTCAGGGCGTCGTGGGGATGCGTTCCGTTTCTCCTATTTACGCTCGATTACGGAATGCTCGGCGGATAATCGGTACGCCTACGCCAGCGGAAACCCGAGGGCATTGCGTGATGGAGTGAACGTTCAAGGTGAGTTGGATTCAAGATACGGGCTTGATCGCTGCGACTTTGCTCAATGAGCAGGATCTGAAGTTAACAGTCGAACGGAAGGTCACCCGTCCTGAAACCCGCGTCCTCCGGTGGGCAACAATCATCGGCGCGTCGGAATCGGCCCCAGTACCCGCTGAGGAGAATCGCCACTTGATGGTAGGTCTCCTCGTTATCGTTCGGAACGATTACTCACTCGGAAGCATCTCCTCGACGAGTGATGTGAGGAAAAGTTGCAGGTCCGATGTCCGCGCTAGGCTCGCGCTCTGACCGGCCCATAAGGCCAGCAGATCCGCTCGACCGGAGTTTTGTGCAGGAAGGGCTAAGCTCCTCATCAGCGACCGCTGGAGAGGATAAGGCAGAAAATCGGGCCCAGGCTCGTTCAATTCCACGAGCAACTGGTTCTTGATTCCACGCGCAAGTCTTCCGGTAAATCCTCGAGTGAGCTCCGTATGACCGGCTCGTCCGGAGAGAATCTCCTGGCGGTGGAGGAAGTGTGCTCCGGATTCTTCGGTAAGAAGAAAGACCGTTCCCATCTGAACGCCTTCGGCACCCAATGATAAGGCCGCCTTTATACCGCGAGCATCCGCAATACCTCCCGCGGCTAATACTGGGATCCCAACAGCATCGACGGTCTGAGGGACAAGAGAGATTGTGCCAGTGAGCGAGTCTTCTGATGTTCTGAGGAAGGAGCCTCGGTGCCCTCCAGCCTCGAAGCCAGATGCGACGACAATCTCCACGCCGGCATCTTCGAGCGCCTTCGCCTCGTCCACGGTCGTGGCCGTTCCAATCGTGACGATACCGAGGCGCTTTGCTTCAACGAGAATCTCTGACGGCGGTACGCCGTAGATGAACGAGAACGCGGGCACCTTAGCGTCGAGCAGAACGCGAGCCTGATCTTCGAGCCGCAATGGCTTGTAGGGAGTGAGGACGGGTGGCACACCTCCGATCTCCGTGATATGCCGGGAAAATCGAGAGGCTGCTCTCCTGAATGCAGCCTCGTCCGAGGTTCGCGCTCCTTCATCTTCCATGGAAACCCAAAGGTTCAGTGCGAACGGCTTAATAGTCAGCGAGCGGATTTCGGCGATGATGTCCTCAATGGCGGATGGCTCAAGACCATGCGCGCCGAAGGATCCGAGACCACCAAAGTTGGAAACGCCCGCGGTGAGCTTTTGAGAAGAGAAGCCACCAAGGGGTCCCTGGATGATCGGATACTGGATACCCAGAACTTCTGAAACACGCGTCTTGTTCCAATTTTCGAATGGCACTGTGTTGTGGCTCTTCATTCTTCTCCTTTATGCCATCAGCATCCATCGCTGGATTCCGATTGGGTATTCCTTTCTGCCGAATCTCTTGGCGGAACAGGAGAGAATAGATCCGCGAAAAACACTCTCGCCGTTGAAACACCACGTTGAGTGATGTATCTGGATTGTCATAACGCGTGACAGCTTCGCGATCTTCAAATGCAAAGACGCAGACCCGGCTTGCCAGGTTTGCCTGAGTTTCTGCAGGGCAATTACATTGTTAGCACAACGCGAAACTCTGCTTTGCCGCTCATCATGCGCGCATACGCGTCGGCGGCCTTTTCCAATGGATACTTCTCAATCATCGGACGAACTCCGCTGAGCTCGGCGAAACGCAATGTATCCTCTGAGGCGGCTGGTGTTCCCGCAGCCCAGCCTTGAATCGACTTGCTCCCCATGATGAGCTGAACTGGTGTTACCTCAATCGGGTCAAAGGCCGCTCCAATCACAAGAAGATTCCCGTTGGGTCCCAGGCCATCAATCAATGCAGACATTGCCTTCGAGCTTGGCGCTGTCGCCATGATGACTCTGGCTCCCCCGAGTTTCTGCAACTCTTCGGCAGCATTCGTGGATGCACTGTCGATGTACAGACTCGCCCCCAGCGTTTTCGCAAGCTCTGCGTTCTGCGAACCTCGTCCGACTGCGGCGACCTTGTAGCCGAACTTGCTCGCAAATTGGACTCCAAGATGGCCGAGTCCACCAATTCCCTGGATTGCGACCAGGTCTCCGGGCAGTGCGCCACTGTGACGCAGGGCGTTGTAAGTTGTAACGCCGGCACAGAGCAGTGGTGCTGCATCCACATCGCTCAAGCTGGCGGGAATGGCGACGAGGGCTTCGGCGGGAGCCACCATATATTGTTGATATCCGCCGTCGTAACTGATGCCAGCGATCTTCTGGTTGCGACAGTTACGGAAGTCTCCGCGCCGGCATTCGGAGCATGTGCCATCGTGTCCCCCATGCCATCCCACTCCTACGCGCTGGCCCTTTTGCCATGCGGATACTCCCGCGCCGATGGCATCGATGATGCCTGCTACTTCATGACCCGGCACACGCGGGTACGGAATTCCGGGCCACGAACCTTCGATCACGAGCGCGTCGCTATGGCAGACCCCGCAAGCCTGAACCTTGATGCGAACGTGTCCAAGCTCCGGTTGCGGGATCTCTCGCTCGACAATTTGAATGCGGCCGCCACCCTTTTCTACTTGCGCAGCCTTCATCGTTGCAATTTCCAATGTTGATGGCATATTCCCTCCTCTTGTGCTGAGTTCGAGTTATGTTTGAAAAGTCCCGGCATTCCCTTGACTCGATATCTCAAGGATGACCTCAAGTTCGATGGGCATTCCGAGAGGCAGACTGGCCACGCCAATCACCAGGCGAACTGGCAATTCCTTCGGGCCAAAGACGTCACGAAACAGATCAGAAGCACCATCGGCAACCCGGGGCTGATCAATGAAATTTCCCGACGTTGCCATAAATATCCCGAGCCGAATGACGCGTGTGACTCTGTCGAGTGAGCCGAGGTGTTTTCTGGCGGCAGCAAGCGCACTGAGCGCGGCAGTTCGCGCCGCGTCCCGGCCAGCTTCAGCATCAAGCTCTTTGCCAAGAAATCCCAGGTACTTGGGTTTGTGATCCTCCACGGGCAACATGCCGCTGAGGAGAAGCAGGTTTCCTGTCTGAACGGATTCGACGTATGTTCCGAACGGAGTAGGCGATGTTGGAAGTTCGATTCCTAGCTCCTTGAGCTTCTGCTCTGCGCTGAGTGATTCAGAATGTGTTGTGTTTACCATCGTCCTGTGTGTGCACCACCGTCCACGTGCAGCACCTCTCCCGTAATGTTGCGAGCTTCAGTCAAGTAAACAACGGCATCTACGATGTCGCTTACCGTGGAGATCGTACCCATCGGCGAGAGCGACTTCAGAAAATCCTTCGGATCGTTCGCATGCATCGGTGTGTCAACGATGCCGGGCGCAACGGCGTTGAAGCGTATGTGTTCCTTCGCATACTCACTCGCGAGGCTGCGGGTGACGGCTTCAAGACCCCCCTTTGTGATCATTGGTACGGACGCCGGTACGCCGGCGATCGGGTTTTCGGTGAGCGAAGTCGTGATGCTGACCACGCTGCCGCCCCTATTCTGTGCAAGCATATGCGTCACAGTTCGCTGCGTCACATAGAGGAAACCCTTAAGGTTGACTGTCGAACGAAGTCATCCACCGTGAACTCAGTGAAGGGCTTGGCAAAGAAAATGCCTGCATTGTTCACGAGGCCGTCGATAGAACCGAACTTGGTGATCGCGGTCTCTACAATTTTGGCTGCCACAGAACTGTCTCCGATGTTTCCATCCACGAGAGCGAGTTTGTCAGACGCACGAAACGTGCCCGAACTGGTGATATTGCGCGAGTTTGCCACAACGTTGTAGCCGCGGTCGAGAAACTCCTGTACCAGACCGGCGCCGATACCTTGCGATGCGCCGGTCACGATGATTGTTCCCTTGCTTGCCATGTCGTTCTCCTCAATTACGACGGTTTGTTGATGCTCAACAAATGTCTCCGTGTACACAAATTGGGGTCGAAACTCTGATCTTTAGGTTCGAACAGGCGGCTTGACTGACCGCCATCGACCTTCGGTCAAGGATTTGATCCCGGCGAACAGTCGTTGCATTACAGATGAAGCAAGACAGCTAGGCTCCGCGCACTGCAGCGTCCGCAGCTGTGGCCAGATCCGTCAGATATGTGAAGAACGCGGGCGACTGGCCAATGAAGAGTCCCATAGCGGTCAGAAACTTGACGGCTCCAGTAGCTGCCCCCGTCGTTTTCGTCGGTCGGATTACCGAACATACCGGCAGGCTAGTGTTGATGAAGTGGCACGGTTCCGGCATGATCAGGTTGGTCTGGAACATCTGCCTAACTGCATCCCCCGTTGATCCATTATTAGGATCTCTGCCGGAGTTGAGGTCGGGAAATGTCAAACCATTGGTCGGATCGGTGAGCGGCGGTGCATGGCCAGCCTTGTCCGAAAAGGTTTGGAAATGCATGATCTCAATCGGTCCCATGCTGATGAGGAGTCGTAGCACTTCCACGTCTGTAACTCTTTGTGCGAGTGCCGCACGCAAACTACCGCCACCTTGTTCCACAGTCGGGATCTGGAAGGCGGCCGTGTTGGCAATGGCCTGAATGTGCTCGTGTGGGTACAGGTCGTCGTCTGTCCTAGGAATGGCAGTGAACTGCCCGTTGTGCAGATCCGGGACTGCCTGTTCGAAGACGATGGGATCGACATCGGGGTTATTCGTGCTGCTGCGATAGCGCGTCCACCAACTGGTGTCCACCGTGAGCTGCATTAGGTTGGTAAGCCGCAGCTTTCCGCTGGATCCAGTCGCCGTGCTGCCTGGCAGCGTGCGATATGGTTCCAGATCGACGGCAGCGGCTTCTCGCGAGACCAGGTATGCATTTATAAAGTTCTGGTGGCTTGTCTCGTCGTCGGTGATGTCATGAATGTACTGAGGGATATTGCGATCGATTCTCTTCAGTTTTTCGGTGTAAGTTGGGTTGCCGCTTCCTCCCTGCTCTTCGCTGTCCCGGATTCCTCCCAATTCGTTGTATTGGCTGTAGAAGTCAGCTTCCAGGGCTTCTCCGGCAGCCAGGAACTGCAGGATGGCGATATCGCCTGCAGTGAGGCCAGGCTCCTGTGCAAACGACTTGGTACCGCGTCCCAGGAAGCCGGTTCCTACTGCTCCGGCGGCTGCTAATCCTGTTTTTAGGAAACTGCGACGGTTCTGAGGACTGCTGATCACATTTGCGTCATTATTCACGGTGCTCCTCCTTCACAAGGGCTGAACTGCGGTGGGTGTCGACAATAGGTGATCGCGTCTGCTGCCTACGATCCGTATGTACAGCGCGCATGCAGACTAACGGTGATCAATATCTGTCGACGTCAATGACTGCTTGGGCAAATGCTTGCGGAGCTTCCTGAGGAAGATTGTGTCCGATTCCGCCCGTTATGGTTCGGTGTTCATACTTGCCGGCAAATTTCTTGGCGTATGAGCTCGGCTCAGGATGTGGCGCACCATTGGCGTCGCCTTCCAACGTAATGGTGGGTACGGCAATCACCGGAGACTGTGCAAGCCGCTTTTCCAAATCGTCGTATTTCGACTCACCTTCGGCGAGGCCGAGCCTCCAGCGGTAGTTGTGAATGACAATCGCGACATGGTCCGGATTGTCGAATGCCGCAGCACTACGATCAAACGTTGCGTTATCAAATTTCCACTTTGGCGAAGCAAGTTGCCAGATCAACCTGTCGAAATCGTGACGGTTTTTGTCGTAGCCGTCACGTCCGCGATCGGTGGCGAAGTAATACTGGTACCACCATTGGAATTCGGCTGCGGGTGGCAAAGGGTTCTTGCCGGATGCTTGGCCGCCAATCAAATATCCACTGACAGAAACCAGGCCTTTGCAGCGTTCAGGCCAAAGAGCAGCGATAATGTCAGCGCCAGCAATGACTGCCTTATCGATCTTCAGGGCGTCCATGAAATGGATGACGTCGACAGCCACCACAGCTGGCTGTCCGTTGCGGATCGTGTCATCGGAAAGAAACCGAGTACTGCCATAGCCGCGCAGGTAGGGTACGAAGACGTGGTATCCCGCCGAAGCCAATATCGGAACGACATCGACAAAGCTGTAAATGTCGTAAGGCCAGCCGTGCAAGAGAATTACGGCTGTCCCATTCGTTGGTCCGGCTTCAGCGTAGCCCACATTCAGCAATCCGGCATTGATCTGCTTGATGGGGCCGAATGATTTGTGTGACGCGGTCGTGTCATCGTTGCCAGGCTCACCAGTCGCAAGATTGTTCGCTCCCAATGCGGGGGCAGCAAGAGCGATGATTGCAAGCGCGAAGAACGGTGTCTTACTAATGCTTCGGAACATTGTTGTAACCTCCAAGTGTTGATTTCCAATTAAGCGGGTGCGTGCCACCTCTTTTGTCTTAGGTTGTTTGGGCCTCGCCGATTCTTCCTTGGTTCCCTCACTAGACTCGATCCGGCCATCTGCGGCCCAGTCGATAGACCGGCCTGCCGCAGCACGACTCGCGATGGATCGTTGACCTCTGTGATGATCAGGAATCTCGGTGGTGGCGATGCTTCGGTTGCTGCGCCGGAGTGAACAAGCGCTTTCAGCGGGCCGACCGTCTGGACGATTGCTGCGCCATCGGGATTTGCCTTGAAAATTGCCAAAGGTTCGAGATTCTCATAAGGGGGATGATTGTTCTGCGCAAGATACACCTGATACTGCCTGCCAGAGGCCAGCCCTGTCGCGGCAATTTCCACGAGATCGAGAAGACCCAACGAGTTGACGGCGGCTGATGCCTGTGCCGCCGGCAAGGCTGTTCCTGCAGCCTCCAGCTGGATGTGCGCGGTATTGACTGCTTCCCCGAGCGGGACGAGGCTGTCAGTGCCGGCGCCGGACGGAACTGCGCCTGGAACATAAACGAGAGCTTGCGTCGTCTGCCCGACGGGGATGTTGGCGATGACCTTATTCATCAATGTGTCAATCGCTACCGCATAGTTGCCATTTTCGAGAGCGACGTAAACGCGTGTGCCATCACCGGAGGGCCAAATGCCGTGAGGCAAATCCCCGACCGGAATGGTGGCGACCAGAGTCGGAGTCGGGCCGCGCTGATAGACCTTTACCTGGTTAGTGCCACCGACCGTGACATAGGCGAATTTGCCGTTGCCGTTATTTGCAAAGTTCACGTGATTCGTGATCGCTCCCGTGTCAAGGAGCGCAAGTTGCTCGAAGGGCGGCTTGGCGCTGAACACTTGTACTTTGCCGATGTCTTTCAAAGTAATCCAGACTTCGTCATTTTCCGGGCTTACAGCGATGTTCGGACAAAAGGGACTAGCCTGCGGAATCCGCTTGACGATCTGATGAGAAGCGGCCTCGATCACCGAAAGTTCGGGAGTGAAGCTTGAGCAGACGAAGGCATATTTGCCGTCAGTTCCGAACACGGTCATGCCGGGGCCGTTGGCCAACGCGATGCGGCGACTTTCCTTCATCCGATTTGGATCGATCACAGAAATGTAATCTTCGCCGCGGACGGCCACCCACAATTCCTTCCCATCGGCGGTAAAGAACGCCTCGTGAGGCGAGCGGCCGACGTACACAGTTCCTTTCACTCTGTTTGTTGCGGTGTCAATGAGCGTCACAGCATTCGAAGCAATCGACACTACCGCAAGGGTCCTGGAGTCCGGCGAGTAGCCAAGTCCGTGAACGAGAAGTTGTCCTGCATAGAGAGGAGACAATGCCCCAGGCACGGGATTGCCTAAACGAATCACTCCAAGCAACGTATTACTGGAAGGATCAATCACCGAGACTGTATTTGAGGTCTGGTCTGCGGCATAAACGCGATCACGGTTCGAGATTGGAATATTGGAGCGTCCCCACGGAGCCTGTTGAGCGAACGCACAGTCAACGAGAGTTATCGCTGCGGCGAGATACAAAACCCGGATGCCTGCACTTCCATAACTTCGCATGCTATTTCTCCGCTCGCGAGCCGGAACCCGATAGGTGACTCGGATCTTTTGTACGGAACCTCTGGCGATCAAGCCAGAGCTGCATCAACTGAATTTCGGATTCCTGGTCGGTAATAATTTCCTGCGCAAGCCGACGCATCTGTGGATCGCTGCCATAGAGAAGTTCCGTTCTTGCCATGTCAACGGCGGCTTGGTGATGCGGCAGCATCACGTTCACGAAGTCGGCATCGTTGTTGCCGGATGGTTCCACGGCAATCATGGCGGCGTTCATCGTCTCCATGTTCTTCATCAAGGCTTCCCAGTTCGTATCGTGGGTCGCCATGTGGTCCATCAGATGTGGATCTTGCGGCCACACGGTGACCGCGATAGCCAGAACCACGGCCAAAGCAAAGGATGCTTTTCCGAATGCCATTTTGCCCCTTTCCTCTACTACTGTTTCGTCGGATGAAAGATCTTTTCTTCTACTGCCCGCGATGATGAAAACCTCCTCAACGGCGCGGTTGAGCAGCACACGCCCGGTCGGCCACAGAGCATCTTCAGATCTCGGTGGCATATTGTTTTGGCGTGTTTACTACCTCTTTCCGCCCTCCTACGTGCGAGTGCCCAGCAGTTTCGCTGTAATGGACATTATGGGCGAGCTTCTTCTGCGCACGATGGAGCCTTGCTTTAACTGTCGCCAGCGAGACATCAAGTGTGTGGGCAATCTCTTTCATTGAACATTCTTGCGTGATCCGGATCCGAATCGCGGTACGCGATATCGGATCTAGCCGTTCGATTGCGTTGAACATTCTGTTGAGTCGCTGTTTCCGATTGCAGATCTCTTCGGGACTCGGAGCTGAATCACGAATATCGAAGCCGTGAGCAACCGAATCCGCATGCGGCGCGGTTAAGACCACACCCGCACGGCGCCGCCGTATGATCATGAGTGCTGAATTGAAGGCAATCGTGGTTAGCCACGTAGACAGCTGTGATCTACCTTCGAAGGAGTCTAATCCTACGAATGCGCGCATGAATGTGTCCTGCAGTGCGTCCTCTGCATCTGCGTGGTTCCTGGTAATCGAAAGAATTCGCTTATACAGGCGATTTGAATAGATCTTTTGGAGTTCCTCGAAAGCTGCATGCGACCCGGCTTGGAGCGCAGTCAACAGGCCCGCATCTTGCCGGTTTATGTAAGTGCCTGGGGGAACAACTGCGGCTCGGGAGCACGTTCCAATTTGTGTGACCGGCATCGTGATCTCCTTTCGGATCGCTTGCACAGTCACAATTAAGCCCAAGGTGCGAGGACAAATCTACTGGGCCAAGGTATAGGTTCAATACCAAAGTCTAGGTTGTGCGCTTCGCGCGGGATGGGCTAACGCACATGCGACGTAAGGAAGTCGCGCTCGCTATCGGGATTGACTTCACGCTTCCGATGGGCGCGGTCGCGATTTGGGCATTTGGCCGATTACCAAATCGAGTGAAACACTCAACGACGGATCGTTAGAAGTCATTAGCAGCTGAGACTGTTGCGAAGGCATCACCTATACCTTCGTCCAAATTGCGTGAATCTGACGTTTCTGGTTTGATGTGCTCATGCGTTCGATCTGCACTCGTACTCGAGAGGATCCGCAACGTCGAGCGGCACCGAAGACATTCGGATGCCGCAAGCACTATTGGGCCGGACACCGCTCCATCGGGAGCGATGTTGATGGCCTTTCTGGTACGGCAAATGGACTCGAGGATGTCTCGAAAGTTCCGTGCGTTGGTCGCGGTCCTGCTGAAACGGGGAGGCACGGAAGAGGATTTAAGAAGATTCTCGACGGGAATTATCTGTGCTCGTTCGCGAAGCGACGGGTGAATAGATCATCCCAGTAAGGGAGAAGCATGTCGAAAGGGTATCCCCTTATGAAACGATCTTGCTTTAAGATTTCGCTTCGCCGGACTCTTATTGTGACAGCGATAATCTCGCTCGCCGGCCTTAACAATTCCGGAAGAGGACTCGGGCCGCGCATTCCTGCTCTGCAGGAAGCAACAAGAGCAGAAGAATCGCGTCCGGAACTCACCTTTAAGGGATTTATGCCTGAGTTGACTGGCGGTGTCGCATGGCTCAACTCTGCGCCCTTGAGCAGCAGGGCTATGCGCGGCAAGGTCGTGCTGATCAACTTCTGGACCTTCACATGCATCAATAGCCTGCGGGCGCTGCCTTACGCAAAGGAATGGTCGGTAAAGTACAAAAGCTCAGGGTTGCTGGTGATCGGAGTCCATACCCCGGAGTTCTCGTTCGAGAAAGTGCAGACGAATGTTGAAACCGCAACACGAGAGCACGATGTAACTTACCCCGTTGTGATGGACAACAACTACGAGATCTGGCGGGCGTTCAGTAACGAGTACTGGCCGGCGTTTTATCTCATCGATGCGAAGGGACAGATCCGTTATCAGCATTTCGGGGAAGGCAATTACGAAACGACGGAGCTCGCTATTCAGGAACTTGTGAAGGAGAATGGTGGCTCCCGTGGCGCCGAAGTGCCCGTCGGCGATATTATCGGTCGTGGCATCGAGGCGCCGCCAAGCGCGGATGAGCGCTCTCCTGAGAGCTATGTCGGCTTTCGTCTCGCCGAGCGTTTCGCATCGCCCGGCGGGCTGAAGGGGAACCGGCAAAAAACCTATGACCTGCCTGCAAACCTTAATCTCAACCATTGGGGACTGATCGGGCCCTGGAACGTCAACGTTGAGAGTGCGGTCCTTGCTTCGGCACCGGGCAGAATAGTCTATCGATTCCACAGCCGCGACCTGCACCTCGTCCTGGCTCCCTCGAGAGATGGCCGGCCGATTCGCTTCAGAGTGCTTCTAGATGGTGCTGCACCGGGCAACAATTGCGGCCTCGATTCCTCTCCGGACGGTACAGGCATCGTTCGGGAGGCTCGGCTCTATCAGCTCATTCGCCAAAACGGCGCGGTTCAGGACCGCACCTTCGAAATCGAGTTTCTTGACCCTGGCGTGCAGGCTTTGGATTTTACGTTCGGTTGACGCCCTTCTTTTTTGCTGCGGAAATAGTAGAAGCCAATACATCTGCTGTGCGGGCAGACTCAGTCTTGGTCCGGCGCGTTATCAACCCAATTGATTTGGAGTTGCAGCACTTTTCAAACCCTCTGGCCTGCAAGGGAGAGCAATCGAAAATGTAGATCCGGGTCCGGCATTGGCGGCTGCCCATAGGCGGCCATGATGAGCTTCGATAATCGAACGGCTCAAATGCAGCCCGATTCCCATCCCATCGGTCTTCGTTGAATAAAATGCTTCGAAGAGCTTTTCGGCAGTTTGACGTTGGAAGCCGACGCCAACGTCCGTCACACTAAGGCGCACCCAATTGTCTTTTTCCTGTTCGGTTTTGATTAGCAGGTCTCTTGGTCGATCGTCGATTGAGCTCATCGCGTCCGAAGCATTACGCACCAGGTTCAGGATGACCTGTTGAATCTGGATTCTATCGCCCGTAATGGGAGGCAGATCGTCTGCAAGCTCATGGTGAACAATTACCCGGTTTCGCTGGAGATCGCTCAGTGACAGCGAAATGACTTCTCGAGTAGCCTCATTCAGGTCCAGTGATTCGGGCCGAAACTCCTTTTTGCTATACAGTGTGCGGAGTCGCTTGATCACATCAGACGCGCGATTCCCATCGCGGATGGTACGCTGCGCGGCTTCGCGGGCTCCATCAAGGTCGGGAGGATCAGCGGAGAGCAACCAAAGGCCAGTATTGGCGTTCGTGATGATGCCGGAGAGCGGCTGGTTGATCTCATGAGCGATCGAAGCGGTCAACGCATTGAGCGTCGTTACCCGAGCCACGTGGGCAAGGTCGGACCGTGCGCGGTTCAGAGCTTCTTCGGCAATCTTGCTATCCGTTACGTCCTGAAGAGCGCCGATGAATAGCGGTCGGCCGACGATATGTTCGATGACACGAGCCATGCCTCGAATATGCTTCACGGCGCCTCGAGACGTCACGAACCGGAACGAAAAATCCACGTCCTTGCCCGTCATGGCGCGTGCGATCATAGCGTCGAACGGAGGCTGGTCCTCTGGGTGGATCTGATCCCGAATCATCTGCACCGTGACCTTGGCTGCGGGATCGAATTCGAAGATTCTGAAGGTCTCCTCGGACCAGTTGTGCTCATCTGCCACCAAATCCGTTATGAAGCTGCCTGTCTTGCTTAGCTGTTGGGCTTCGGCGAGACGAAGGTAGGATTCCTTGACCTCTGCCTCGGCCCGTCTTCGGTCATTGATATCAGTGTTGGTCCCGTACCACTTCACGATCTTGCCCGATTCATTGAGCATTGGGTTCGCGCGCAACAGAAACCAACGATACTCGCCATCAAAACGGCGCAATCGTGCTTCGGCTTCACCCGGTTTGCCCTCTGCCATAATCGATTGCCACACGCCGGAAAGAGCGCTTAGGTCTTCGGGATGAACCGCGACTGTCCAGCCCCAGCCCTGCAGCTTTTCTAGCGGAAGTCCGACATATTCGAGGTAGTACTGATTGAAGAACTCTGCTGATCCGTCAGGACGCGCGGACCATACCAATGTGGGCATCGTATTGATGATCAGGCTCAAATTGCGCTCGTTCGACTGCAGAGCCTCTTCAGCCCTTTTACGGTCCTCGATGTCGGTGTTGAGCCAATACCATGCCGTTATCTCACCTTGCGGATCTCGCACTGCGCGACCGCGTGACTGAAACCATCGGTAAACACCATCAGCACCCCGATTGCGCTGCTCAACTTCGTAAGTCTCGCCCGTTTCGACTGACCTTCTCCACGCCTCAATTACGCGAGGAAGGTCGTCAGGGTGCACGATGTCGATGCGGGACCAATCCTTCAGCTCCTGGCTAGGCTTGCCGAAATACTCCAGCACTTGCTGATTCAGAAACTCAATCTCCCCCGTCGCACTCGTGCTGTGCACCAATCCGGGAATGTTATCGACAATCTGCCGCCACGAGAGTTCTCTCGCACGCAGGTCCTCTTCTCCCCGCTTACGATCCTCGATGTCCAGATTGGTTCCGTACCATTTGACGATTCTCCCGGATTCGTCTCGCAAAGGATTGGCTCGAAACAAGAACCAGCGATATGCGCCGTCGAATCGGCGCATGCGCGCTTCTGCGTCAAACGCTAGGCCCGAAGCCAGACACGTCCGCCAACTTTCGACCAGGGCCTCGCGGTCATCCGGATGAATCGCTGTCGCCCACCCCAAGCCCTCGGCTTGTTCCGCAGTCATGGCTATGAAATCAAGCCAGGGGCGATTACTGTAATCGACTGCACCATCAGGCGTTGCGCTCCAAAGCATCCCAGGAATGGTTTGGGTGATTCGGCGCAAGTTGAGTTCGCGCTCGCGGAGTAGCTCTTCCGCTACCCGGCGCCGCGTCACGTCCTGAGCCGCGCCGATGTACTCCAGGCGACCTTCCGAATTGTGAACGGTATGGCCGATCAAGTGAATGTACTTGACTGCGCCGTCTGGCATCACGATGCGATGTTCATACTCAAATTGGGCTTCTCCTCGCTGGGCTCTGGCAATCATGTCCCCGAGCATCGGAAGATCTTCAGCGGGAACACGACTGCCAATCATTTCGAGTGTTACAGGCGAGCCCGGGTCAAACTCGAAAATGGAGTACAGTTCCTTCGACCAAGTGACCTCATTCTTGTCTATCGACCACGAAAATGTCCCGGTCTTGCTGAGGCGTTGCCCATCGGCGAGGAATGCCTCGCTGCGCTGCAAATGCTGCTCCGCTCGCTTGAGATCGTCTATGTCTGTGCTTGTGCCATACCACCTGACGATCTGTCCGCTTTCGTCTCGAAAGGGCTCGGCCCGAATGAGAAACCAACGGTACGATCCGTCATTGGCTCGGATACGAGCCTCGACCTCGTCAGGCTCTCCTGAGACCAACATTGCCTGCCACTTCTTCAGGAGTGGCTGCAAATCCTCCGGATGGAACGCAACTTGCCAGCCCCAGCCGCGTGACTCTTCCGGTGACAGCCCGGTGTAATCATGCCAGCGTTTGTTAAGGAATTCGTTCGGGCCATCCGGCAGGTTGCACCAAGCCAATGCCGGAATCGTGTCGATCACCCGCCGTAGTGTGGGCTCGCTCGAGCGGATTACTTCCTCCGCCTGCTTGTTTTCCGTGATGTCCTCGGAAAGCGCCATGATGAATCGCGGCACTGTTTCGGTGCCAGTCACAATGGATACGCTGTTTCGCACCCACACCAGACTGCCGTCTTTCCGTCGGTACTGCTTTACGATTTGAAACTGCTCGCGCCTTCCTCTCAGAAGCTCCTCGACAAGCGCCCAGTTATGTTCACAGTATTCTTCAAGAGTGATATCGAGAAATCGCAATTGCTGCAATTCCTCGCCTGTGTATCCAAGCATCCTCTGGTACGCGGGATTGGTCGCAATATACCGGCCGTTCAGGTCGGTCAGCGCAACTCCGATGGCTGAGTTCTCGAAGACAGACCGCCAGCGTTCTTCGCTTCGCGCGACCTGTTCGCGCGCCTCGCGTAGGGCGCGATCGCTCAGCCGCAGTTCTTCCTCTTTCGCTTTGCCGGATTTGCGGCTACGCTTAGCAGTTGGCTTGGCCTGGGCCATCTTTTCGGAGCCCCGCATCGTTTCGTTTCGGCCCTAATTTTACCAATCGATTCAAGTGTAGACCTCTTTCCGAAAACCGCTCTAGGGGCTGACGGACGGAACGACCGGTAACCTTCCTCCCCTTGATGTGCCCATTCGTTCCCCAGAAGATTAGTGTCCGCTCTGGGGCACAGCCGATACCGCGGCATCTTGTTTGGTTCGGGATCTCTGGATGAACTTCATTTCCAGTCGTCACGATCCTGCATCCAGGCAGTTCAGGCCCGACACTTTGAACGACAAGCCGCCACTTGGGGATAACGCCAGTTGCGGGTTCCCGCAGAAGCGGGATTACGTCCTCACGGAGTACGGGACTCGGTGAGTAGCGAGAATTCCTCGGTATCAGCGGCAATGCCCCTATACCATCGTACAGTTGACCACCGTGGTC
>WNGR01004563.1_pt1 | contig 21755 bp, 22 predicted proteins | sample 5407581 | NCBI WGS metagenome assembly WNGR01 (sample SAMN13153383, study PRJNA577476) | soil metagenome | isolation source: 80 cm soil or saprolite under Garry oak tree replicate 2 | place: USA:California | collected 2016-06-15
GCTGGCGCTGGGCTGCGGACTGCTGGCGACCATCGCCTTCCGCTCCTACCAGCGCTCGGTGTGACCGGCGGGACGGCCGCGCGTCCTCCAGGCCGCGGCCGGCGCCGGGGCGAACGCGCTGGCGGGCGGCACGGCAGCCACCGACCTGGACGTCTCAACTGCCTCGGCACGCGACCGCGACGTGATCGTCCCGCTGGTGCTGCTGGTCGTGCTGGTGATCCTGGCGCTGCTGCCGCGGGCGGTGGCCGCGCCGCCGCTGCTGATCGGCGCGGTTGGGGACGCGCGCCGGCGGCCTGCGCGGCCTGGCGGTGAGGGGCGGGGTGATCACCTCGGCGGGCATCGTGCGGGCGGCCACCTTCTCGGTGCTGGCCGTGCTGCCGCTGGTGTTCCTCACCGAGATCCGCTTCCTGGTTGCGTTCGGCGTCCTGCTGGCTACGCTGATCGTGCGCTCGGTGCTCGTGCCGGCGCTCACGTTCGATCTCGACCGCCGCATGTGGTGGTCGAGCCGGCTGTCCCAGCGCCAGCAGCCTTCCCGTCCCCCCGCGGCCCGCCCCCTCGGCGGTGGGCAGCGCACCGAGCCGCAGCGGCGGGTCGCGCCTGATCCGGTGAGTCGCGGCTGGAGGCTGCCAGGCGCAGCGACGCGCACGAGCCCGGGCCCCGGACCGGGCTCGTGCGCTGCCTCCCCGGGGCTCGTGCGCCGCCTGTTCGCCCCCGGCGTCAGGCGACGGCGGAGGCGGTGCCGCCTGGCGGGATGGCCGCGTTCCAGCCGGCGCCCCTGGCGCTTACCAGGCTGTTGCGGAATGGACGCGCCTCAGGAGTGTCCGGTTCAGGCTGCCCGGAGTCAACGCCCTTGCGACCACCCGGGCGCGCCAGACGCCCGGGCCGGGTCAGGGGAGCAGGCCGCGCTCGGCCAGCAGGCCCTCCAGCGCCTCCAGCCAGGCGGTGTAATAGGTGGTGGCGGGCGAGGCGGCGGGGTCGGCGGGGTGGCGCCGGATCGCGGTCACCAGATGCTGGCGGAACTCGGCCCAGGTGGTGCCGGTCCGCTCCAGCGCGACCACGCCCATGCCGAGCGCCCGCGCCTGCCACGGCTCCTCGAAGACCAGCTCGCCGTTGTCGCGCGGCAGCGGCGCCTGTCCGGCCAGCGCGGCGTCGACCCGCTCCAGGCGGGGGACCTCGGTCACGGGGCGGCGTCCGCGCTGGGGGCGGCGTCCGCGCTGGGGACGGCCGTGCCGATCATGCAGTCGCGGGTGACGATGCCGGCCAGGCGCTCCTGGCTCCAGCCCTCGGTCCCGGGCGGCCGCATCGGCAGGACCAGGTAGCGGACCTCGGCGCTGGAGTCCCACACGCGGATCTCGACCTCGGCGGGCAGCTCCAGCCCGAACTCGCGGAGGACAACCCGCGGCTCCGCGACCATGCGGGCCCGGTAGGGCAGGCTCTTGTACCAGGCGGGGGGCAGGCCGAGCACCGGCCACGGGTAGCAGGAGCAGAGCGTGCACACCACCGCGTTGTGGACGCGCGGGGTGTTGGCCACCACCACCATGTTGTCGCCCTCGGCGCCGCCGTAGCCGAACTCGGCGATCGCGGCGGTGCCGTCGCTCAGCAGGCGCTGGCGGTAGGCGGGGTCGAGCCAGGCCCTGGCCACCACCTTGGCGCCGTTCTGCGGCCCGACGTCGTGCTCGTAGTAGGAGATGACCGCGTCGACCGCGTCCGTGGTGACCAGGCCCTTGGCGACCAGCAGCGCCTCCAGGGCGTGGGCGCGCAGCTCCACCTCGGAAGCGGGCCGCGGGTGGTGCGGCCCGTGGTCGCCATGGTCGTGAGCGCCGTGGTCGTGAGCGCCGTGGTCGTGAGCGCCGTGGTCGTGAGCGCCGTGGTCGTGAGCGCCGTGGTCGTGGTGGCCGTGGTGGTCGGCGCCCGGCCGGGCGCCGGCGGGGCCGGGTTCGACGGCTCCAGGGTCGCTCACGCGCTCGGCACCCCCTCGAGGTAGTGCTCCCACAGGTCGACGAGCACGGTCCAGGCTGGGCGCCCGTCCTCGCCCCACAGGTCGCGGGAGTCGAAGGCCACGGCGTAGACCGGCTCCGGGGTGGCCGGCTCGCCGTAGGCGGCCAGTTCCGGCGGCGCGTCCAGGCCGTGCACACGCTCGATCCGCCCGCTGGCGCCGCGCACGTAGCGGGGGCAGCGGGTGTGCCTGCCCGGTCGCATGCGCCGGACTTGGACCTGATCGCCGACCGCGAAGCGCGCGCCGGTCGCCGGCGCCAGCGGCGGGGCGGGGTCCCGCACGGCCGCCACCGCACGGGCCGCCAGCTCCGGGTCGTCCCGCCGCGCCTTCGGCTCGCCGGCGGCGAGCCGCTCCATCATGCGGTCGACCTCACCGGGCTGGATGTGCCCCTTGCGCTCCAGGCGGCGCTCCGCGCTCCACAGCCAGCGCTGGTAGTACGAGGCGGCGAGGTAGTCCGCGGCCGGCATCGCCTCGCGCGTCGGCCTGCCGCCCGGGCCGCCGCCGAGGTCCTGGATGCCGACCAGCATGTGCAGCGCGAACACCCGCGCCTCCCACCGCTGGTGGTAGACCTGTTCGCTGCCAGGCACCACCACGGCGCCGAATCCCTGCATGCCACCGAGGTCATGCGCTCCGTCCATGCCCAGGAGGTAGCACGCGCGGCCGCCCCGGTTCAAGCCCCGAGGTGGCGGGATCCGCGCCGGCCGCTCCCTGCCCGCCCGCCGCGCGGTCAGCCGTGGCGGCGGCTGGGAGCGGCGCGTGCGGTGGGGGTCGCCGCCCCTCGGGGAGCCGCCGGGGTGGGGGCGGCGACCAGGGCGTCGCGGCCGGCGGCGAGGCCGGCCAGCAGGATGGCGAGGGTGGTCCCGGCGAGGGCGGCCAGGGGGACGGTCCAGGCGCCGGTCAGGTCGTGCACCAGGCCGAGCAGGGCCGGTCCGGTGGCGGCGAGCAGGTAGCCGACGGTCTGCGCCATCCCGGACAGCTCGGCGGCGTGGCGAGCGTCCGGCGCTCGCAGCGCGAACATGGTGAGGGCCAGGCTGAACAGGGCTCCCTGGCCCAACCCGATCAGCACGCACCACAGCGGCAGCAGGCCGCGCCCGGCGAGCAGCAGGCCGCTGTAGCCCAGCAGCGACAGCACCGCCGAGCAGGAGGTGTGGACGCGCTGGCTCGCCCGCCTGGTGGCGATCGGCGGCGCGGCCAGCGAGGTGACCAGCCCGGAGAGCTGCGCCAGCGAGACCAGCCAGCCCGCCGCCGACGACGTGAGCCCCCGGTCGCGCAGGATCTCGGCCAGCCATGCGATCGTCGAGTAGAACACCAGCGACTGGAGCCCCATGAACACGGTCACCTGCCACGCCAGGCCCGACCGCCACAGGCTCGGCACCGGCTCCGCCGGCCCGCCGACCGCGGGCTCCTCGCCCTGGGCCGGCGGGCGCGCTCCGGGGCGCCGGCGCGCCAGCGGGACCCAGACCAGCGCGGCGACGGCCGCCGGCGCGGCCCAGCAGGCGAGCGAGCCGCGCCAGCCGAGCCCGGCGCGGTCGGCGATCGGGACGGCCAGTGCCACCGCGACGGTCGCCATCCCGCCCATGGCCCCGCTGTAGAGCCCGGTCATCCACCCGGTCCGGTCGGGGAAGTCGCGCTTCACCAGGCCCGGCAGCAGCACGTTGCCGGCGGCGATCGCCAGCCCGAGCAGGGCCGTGCCGCCGAACAGCGCGGCCACCGGGCCACTGGAGCGCAGCAGGATGCCAGCGACCAGCACCACCATGCTCGCCAGCAGCGTCCGCTCGATGCCGAAGCGCCGGCCGAGCCGCGGCGCCAGCGACGACAGCGCGCCGAAGGCCAGCAGCGGCAGGGTGGTGATCAGTCCCGCCAGCCCGTGCGAGATGCCGGTGTCGCCGCGGATCTCGCCGACCAGCGGGCCCACCGAGGTGATCGCGGCGCGCAGGTTGCTGGCCAGCAGCAGGATCGCGGCGGCGAGCAGCCCAGCTCGCGCCCGGGACTGGAACGACGGTGGACGCACCCTGGAGATGGTAGCCGCTCAGCCCGCCGTGCCTCGCCGGCGGGTCAAGGGCGGCCCGCAGCGGGCAGGTGGCCGGCCAGGACGGTCCGGACCACGCCGCGGGCGTACTCGCCGGCGTCGGGGGGCAGGCCGACCGCGGCCAGGGCGGCGGGGTCGGCCAGCAGCGACAGGAACGCGTGCTGGAGGCAGGCGCCGAGCAGGGCGGCGGCGATGAAGGCGGGATCGGCGGTGGGGCCGAGGCGCCCGGCCGCGCGCTCGGCCTCCAGGTAGGCGATCAGCGCCGCATGGCCCTGGACCGGTCCGCCGCCACGCTCGGGCATCCGCTGCCGCAGCCAGGCGCTCACCTGGTGGTCGGCGAGCGCCGAGGCGGTCATCGGCAGCAGCTCGCCGTAGAAGCGGACCGCGGCGCCGGCCAGGCGCTCCAGGTTGCCTTCGACGGTGCCCTTGCCGACGCTGGCGGCGAGCTCGCGCATGGCGCCGCGGATGCCGCTGGTGACCGCGCCGAAGGCGGCGCCGAACAGGGCGGTCTTGTTCTCGAAGTGGTTGTAGATGCTGCCCTCGGAGACCTTGGCGGCGCGGGCGATCTCCCTGGTGGTGGCACGGGTGACGCCGTGCTCGCGGATCACCTGGATGGCGGCGGCGACGATCCGCTCGCGCATCGGCAGGTCACTGGATCGGGTCGCCATCTCGCCTCCCGGGCTCGCGCTGCTTGACATCTGAGTGGGTACTCACCCATTCTGAGTGAGCACGCACTCAGAAGCAAGCGAGAGCGAGGCACGACATGGAGCTGAAGATCGTCAACCCGCAGTCCAGGTACGGTCGCGTCCGGCTCATCGAGCCGCCGGCGCTCGGCTACATCCAGGTGGCGGCGGCGGTCGAGCCACCGGCGCGGGGGCCGCTGCCAGGCAGGAGCGCGGAGAAGCGGGGGAGGTCCGGGGCACCGAGCCCTTCAAGCTGCTGCTGGAGGCGGTGACCGACGCCGCCAGCGACGTGTACGTGATGACCGCCCGTTGTGTGCGGCGGATCGGCGACGTGGACAAGAGCCGGCAGGGGCTGTTCCTGTTCAACTACTTCGTCGGCGACGATCCCGAGGTCGCGCTCGAGCTGTGGGACTACCTGGCCGACTGGTACGTGGTCGAGACCGGGCTCCGCAACTCCACGCTGCTGGCCCCGACCAGCGACGCGGACTACGTGTTCGTCAACCACGCCCGCTGGGACGAGAGCCTGCCGAGCTTCATGGTCCGCCAGATGGCCAAGCCCAGCTTCTACCGCTGCGTGCTGGCCAACATGCGCGCGAACCGGACCGGCGCGATGCCGCTGCTGTACCGGCTCGCCTGAGGCAGCTCGCGGGCGCCGTGGTGCAGCATTGAGCCCATGAGCGCAGCGATCGCCCCCGGGCTGCACGCCGATTTCTCCTACACGGTCACCGACGCCGACACCGCCGCGGCGCTGGAGAGCGGGCTGGTGCCCGTGCTCTCCACGCCGCGGGTGCTGGCGCTGATGGAGCGGGCCACCGTCGAGGCGCTGGAGGGCGCGTTGGACCAGGGGACCACCACCGTCGGCGCCAGGGTCGAGCTGGAGCACTTGCTGGCCACCCCGGTCGGCGTTCCGGTCGAGGTCAGCGCGACCCTGGAGGTGGTCGACGGCCGCCGCCTCGACTTCTCCGCCGAGGTCACCGACGGCGGGCGGGTCGCCGCCAGGGGCCGCGTCACCCGCGTCCTGGTGGACCTCGAGCGCTTCCTCGCCGGCGTGGCCGCGCGGCGGTAGCCGTGGTAGGGGAGCTGGAGCGCGCCAGGGCGCTGCTGGCCGCAGCGCCGCCGGTGGCCGTCAGGCGCCGGGCGTGGCCTGGGCCTGGCCGAGGGTGATGCCGGAGAGGCGCTCCAGGGCCTTGACCAGGGCGTGGTTGCCCTCGCCGCCGAGGCCGGCGCGTTGCAGCGTGCGGTAGAGCTGGAAGACGGTGCTGCTGGCCAGCACCGGGGCGCCGGTCTCGTCGGCGGCCTCCAGCACCAGGCGGAGGTCCTTCTGCTGGAGGTCGATGGTGAAGCCGGGCCGCCAGTCGTCCAGCTCCCGGCGGCGCCGCCGGCGACCGCCTCGATGGTGCGGTCGAGGTCGAGCCCGGCGGCCTGCGCGAACAGCAGCGCCTCCCCGGCGGCCAGCATGTTCACCACCACCAGGATCTGGTTGACCAGCTTGCAGCTCTGCCCGGCGCCGATCGGCCCGACGTGGGTGATGGTCGAGCCCATCGCCTCCAGGTAGGGCCTGGCCCGTTCCAGGTCGGCCTGGTCGCCGCCGACCATGATGCTGAGGGTGCCCTTGGCGGCGCCCTCGCTGCCGCCCGACACCGGGGCGTCGAGCATGGCCACGCCCGCCTCGGCCAGCCGCTTGGCGATTCGGCGGGTCGCCCGCGGGCTGATCGTCGACATGTCGACCACCAGCGACCCGGGCTTGGCGCCGTGGATCACGCCCTCGGGACCCAGCAGCACCGCCTCGACGTCGGGGGTGTCGCTGACGCAGACGAACACCACGTCGGTGCTGGCGGCCAGCCCAGCGGGGCTGGCGGCGGTGGCCGCCCCCGCGTCGGCCAACGGCTGCATCCGCTCGGGCGTCCGGTTGTAGACGGTGAGGTCGACGCTGGCTCTGAGCAGGTTGTGGGTCATGCCGCTGCCCATGATCCCCAGGCCGATGAAGCCGACGCGCTCAGGCATGATCCTCCTCTGGCTCGGCGTGCGGGGCTCGCGTCCCCAGCGGCATCGTACCGGCCCGGCTCATAGGCCCGAGGTGGCGCGCGGGTAGGCCACCTCCGGGTCGGTCACCACGTTCACCAGGTAGGGGACGCCGGCGTCGAAGGCGCGGCGCAGCGCCGGGGCGATGCCGTCCGCGGTGGTGACCAGCTCGCCGGCGCCTCCCAGCGCCTGCGCCACCTGGTCGTAGCGGCAGCCGGGCTGCAGATCGGCGGCCACGTCGTAGCCGTAGAGCATGCGCATCGGGTGCTTCTCGAGCCCCCATGCGCCGTTGTTGCCGCAGACGATCACCACCGGCAGGCGGTGGCGCACCAGGCTGTCGACGTCCATCAGCGACAGGCCGGCGGCGCCGTCGCCCAGCAGCAGCACCACCTGCCCCTCCGGCCGGGCCATGCGCGCGGCGATGGCGTAGCCGAGGCCGGTGCCGAGGCAGCCGTACGGGCCCGGGTCGAGCCACGACCCGGGCCGGGCGGGCTCGATGTAGCGGCCGGCGAAGGAGACGAAGTCGCCGCCGTCGCCGATTACCACCGCGTCGTCGGCCAGCAGCTTGCGCAGCTCGCCGTAGATCCTGGCCGGGTGGACCGGCGCGGCGTCGCTGGCGAGCACTTCCTGGTCCTTGCGCTCCGCCTCGGCGGCGGCCTCCCGCAGCCGCCGGAGCCAGGCGGCCCTGGCCGCGCGGCCGCCCGAGCCGGCGGCGGCGACCAGGCCGTCCAGGGTCATGGCGAGGCTGCCGGCGATGCCCTCGGCCAGCTCCACGTGGGTGGCGAGCTGCCCAGGGCTGTCGGCGAGCTGGACCACCCGGGCGGGCCGCTCGGACCTGCCGCCGAAGGCGCCGTAGCCGAGCCGGAAGTCCAGCGGCGCGCCGGCGACGATCACCAGGTCGGCGGCGCCGAAGGCCAGCGAGCGGGCGCGGGTGACCAGCAGCTCGTGGCCGGCCGGCAGCACCCCGCGGCCCAGGCCGTTGGCGATCACCGGGAGGCCGAGCGCCTCCGCGGCCCGGCGGGCCGCCTGCTCGGCGTGGTCGGCCCACACGTCCGAGCCGACTACCAGCACGGGCCGTTGCGCCCCGCCCAGCAGGGCGGCGACCCTGGCCAGCGCGTCGCCGTCGGGCTCGCGCGCCGGCGGGGCGGGAGGATCCGGGAGCGTCACCGCGGCGCTGGAGAAGAGCTGCTCGATCGGGACGTCGAGGAAGACCGGGCCGCGGTGGGGCTGTTCGGCCAGGGCCAGCGCGGCGTCGACCTCGGCGGCGATGTCGCCGACCTGGTGGACGGTGGCGGCGCGTTTGGTGACCGGGGCCAGCAGCGGCGGGTGGTCCAGCTCCTGGAGGCTGCCCGACCCCCAGCGCGCCTGCGGCGCGCGGCCGCCGAGCAGCAGCAGGGGCGAGCCGTTGAACCAGGCGGTGGTGACCGCGCTGACGCTGTTGGTCACGCCCGGCCCGGCGGTCACCACCGCCAGGCCGGGGACGCGGGTGAGCTTGGCCAGGCCCTCGGCGGCGAACACCGCGGTCTGCTCGTGGCGGACGTCGATCAGTGGCAGCGGTGGGTCGGCCTTGACCGCGCCGTCGTACAGCGGGAACACGTGTCCCCCCGACAGCGTGAACATCGCGCTGACGCCGTGGCGCCTGGCGACCGCCACCGCCAGCGCGCCGCCGTGCCCCTCCACCTTCGCCTGCCGTCCGGTCCGCGTGGTCTCAGTCATGCTCGCTCCAGTCCCGGTGTGCCCACACCGGTGATCCTAGCGAGCCAGGAGGGTGACGGGCGCGGCCGATCGCGCCGGGACGCGCCGGCCCGCCGGCGTGCGCGCGCACAGGTGCTTGACGACGTGCTCCGCGTCCCTGCCGGTTCCGCCGACGAGCATCGACGTGAAGGCGTACTGGAACGCCAGCCCGACGAAGTACAGGCCCGGCGAGGACGGCACCACGCCACGCGTCTCGAGCGGCCAGCCGCCGTCGTCGGTCACTGGGAGATCGATCCAGGAGAAGTCCTGGCGGAACCCCGTGCACCAGACGACGTTGGCGACCTCCAGCGCGCGGTCGTCGTCGAGCACCGGCAGCCCGTCGCGCACCCCGACCGTCCGCGCCGCCGCCAGCTCGACGCCTGCGCGGGCCAGATCGGCGCGCTTCACTCTGATCAGCGGCCCGCCGTGCGCCCTGACCTCCGGCCGGATCTTGCGGCCGAGCGGCGTCCTGATGGTCAGCACGTGGTTGGCCAGGAAGTACAAGACCGGGAAGATCACGTGCGCCGGCCTGCCCTCGATGTCGAACGGCACCTGGCCGTGGATCGGGCCGCTGAGCACGGTCGGATAGCCCGCCATCCCCGCCTCGAAGGCGACGTCGCCGCCGGAATGCGACGCCCCCACCACCAGCACCCCGCCGGGCTGGAGCTGGGAGGGGTTCTTGTAGGCGCTCGAGTGCATCTGCAGGATGCCAGGGTCGAGCTCAGCGGCGAATTCGGGGACGTAGGGCGTTCTACCGAAGGTGCCCGACGCGACCACGACGTTGTCGCACACGAATGACTGCCCGGTGGTCGTCACGACGTACCTGCTGTCCTCGCGAGTCAGCCGCCGCACGCGCAGACCGGTGCGAACCGGGAGTTGGAAGGCGGAGGCGTAGGTTTCGAGGAAATCGGCCATGTCGTCCTTGGTCGGATAGGACATCGGCGGTGCGGGGAACCGCATCCCGGGCAGGGCCGCCATGCGCGCCGGGCTGTACAGCCGCAGTGAATCCCAGTGGCATCGCCAGTTGTCGCCGACCCGTTCGACGGCGTCGAGGATCACGAACTCCCTGCCTCGACGAGCGAGGTGGTAGCCGGTCGCCAGGCCAGCCTGGCCCGCTCCGATCACGACGGTCTCCACCCGGGCCGCGCCCGGGTCCCGGCCAACGTCACCAAGGCCCGATCCGAGCTCACTGGTCATGATGTCTCCTCCCTGCCGATCCGCGAGGCCGAGCGGCCTTCCCGACCCCGACGCTAGGGGCGGATGGAGCCCGTCGCGTCGGGAGAACGAACCATCCGAGCCGGCGACGCGGAGGGATTTCTGTCCAGTGGCGGTTCTGGCCGGTCAGACGAGGGTGTGCTCGTAGGCGTACGCCGTGGCCGCGGCGCGTGAGGACACGCCGAGCTTCACGAAGATGTTGCTGACGTGCCGCGCCACCGTCTTCTCGCTCAGGAAGAGCTCGCCGGCGATCGCCCGGTTGGTGCTGCCGGTGGCGACCAGCCGGAGGACCTCCACCTCGCGCGCCGTCAACCCGCAACCCCCCGTGCTCGCTGCCGGGTCCGCCAGCGAGGCGATCCGGGCCAGGTCGGGAGCGGCGGAGAGGCTCTCGAGGATGTGGCGCGCCGCATCGAGCTCCATGCAGGCCGCGTCCTCATCACCGAGCGACCGGCAGGCCATGCCGACCATCATCCGTGCCCTGGCGGCCTCGTACGGCGCGTCGAGCTCGTGCCACAGCGACCACGCCCGCCGCGCCGCGGAGAGCGCGCCCCGGGCGTCGCCCTCGGACAGCAGCACCGCACCGCCGGCCTGCGCGGCCATGGCGTTGAGCAGCGCGACGTCCCGTTCGGCGGCGAGCTCGGCGAGCTCGGCGGCGGCGGGCCGCGCCCCCTCGACGTCCTTGGATTCGAGCGCGATCTCGACGGCGGCGTTCAGCAGTGGGGCGCGCCGGGACGGCTCGCCGGTTTCGTCGAGCGCGCGCTTGATGCCGGCCGAAGCTCTGTCGACCTGGCCCTGCGCGAGCCGGAGCAGGGCGAGACCCGGCTGCGCGTCGCGCCCCGACTCGGTCGCCTGACGGTAGGCCCGCTCGGCGATGTCGAAGTCCCCGCGCAACCGGTGCACGTCGGCCTGCTCGTAGAGCACGTCCCCGATGGCCGGGTCCCCGGCCTTGCTGAACCGCTCGTAGGCGTGCTGCAGTTCCTCCAGCGCGTCGACCCAGGCGCCGTGGATCCGCATGATCTGGGCCCGGTGCACCAGGCACTGCCCCCGGAACGGAACCAGGTCGGGCTGGGAGTCGCACCAGCGGTTGAGCGCTGTCGTCCACTCCTTGGCGCGCCGGGGGTCGAAGGTCTCCATGCACGCGGCGATCACACCGCAGTACACCAGCCCGGTCACGATCGCCGAGACCTCTCCGCCGGTGACCCCGACCATCACCTCGTCCAGCTTGGCGATGCCTTCGCCGACCCTGCCCATGGCGATCAGGGCCTGCCCTTCCCCGAACCGCCCGAAGGCGACGAGGTCCCGGTCGGCGAACCGCTCACCGATCTCGCGTTCCTGGACGAACGTCGCGTACGCCGTTTGGGCGTCCCCGGCCATCAGGGCCTGCAGACCGTCCGGGATCATCAGATAACCCCGGGCGAGGCAGTCCCGCCCACCATCGTCGATCGCGCCCCGAGCCCGCCCGATCCAGCCGCCTGCCCGGGCCCACTGGCCACGGTTCATCAGGCCGAAGACCAGCCAGAACCCGTCCAGAGCGGCACCATCCGCGTCGCCACGCCGCATCCGGGCGTGGAACGACCTCTCGAACAGGGCGAAATACTCCTCGTCACGCCCGGTGAGGTACGCGGCACGGCCGGCTCGCTCGAGGTCCTCCGGCTCCAGCGGAGACGCCTCGTCGGCCGCGCGCAGCAGTTCGTAGGCCTGCCCCCAGGCCCGTCGTTCGAAAGCCCGCTGACCCTGCTCGAGTGCCGAAACCGTGGTCATGCCGACGCCCCCCTCCGGCGCACGTGGCGCTCCACGCGGCACTATGCTCGCACCGGTGGGCCGCGGACGGAAGGGAGCCGGCGTGGGGGAGGAGTCGACTTATCCCATCTGGGGTTGGGGGCTGCCGGGGGAGGAGCCCGACCCGGCGGCGCTGGAGGCGCTCGGGCCGGCGGTGGGGTCCATGCTCGGCTTCCAGGCGCAGGCGCCGGAGCGGCCCGCGCCGCTGGCCGAGCCGCCGGCGCCGCGGCTGCGGCCACCGGCCGCGCTGGCGGCGATCGCCTCCGACGCGCCCTACGACCGCGCCCGCCACGGGCTCGGGCGTTCCTACCGCGACGTGGTCAGGGGCCTGCGCGGCCGCATTGATCACCCGCCGGACCTGGTGCTGCGTCCCCGCGACCAGGCGGAGGTCGCGGCGGTGCTCGACTGGTGCGGTGAGGCCGGCGTGGCGGTGGTGCCGTTCGGCGGTGGCACCAGCGTGGTCGGCGGCGTCGAGCCGGACGTCGGCGACGGCTGGGCCGGGGCGGTCTCGCTCGACCTCGGCCGGCTCGCCGGGGTGGTGGAGGTCGACCGGCTGGCGCGCGCCGCCAGGGTCCGGGCGGGCACCCAGGGCCCGGCGCTCGAGGACGGGCTGCGGCCCCACGGGCTCACACTGCGCTTCTTCCCGCAGTCGTTCCAGCGCTCCACGGTCGGCGGCTGGCTGGCCACCCGCGCCGCCGGCCACTACGCCACCGGGCCCACCCACATCGACGACCTGGTCGAGTCGATCACCATGGTGACCCCCGCGGGGGTGCAGTGCTCCCGCCGCCTGCCCGGCTCCGGCGCCGGCCCCAGCCCCGACCGGCTGGTGCTCGGCAGCGAGGGCACGCTCGGGGTGATCACCGAGGCATGGCTGCGCGTGGTGCCCCGCCCGGCGCACCGCGCCGGCGCGCTGCTGGCGTTCGACGACTTCGAGGCGGCCGCCGCCGCGGTCCGCGGGCTCGTCCAGGCCGGCCTGGCGCCCGCCTCCTGCCGGGTGCTGGATGCCACCGAGGCCGCCCTGGCAGGCGCGCTGCCGCGTGGCGAGCCGCACCGGGCCGCGCTGGTGCTGGCCTTCGAGTCGGCCAGCCACCCGCTCGACGCGGAGCTGGCGCTGGCCCTGGAGCTGTGCGCCGCAGGCGGCAACGTGCTGGAGCGGGGCGAGCGGGCCGGCGGCGCCTGGAGCTCCAGCTTCCGCCAGGCGCCCTACCTGCGGGACCAGCTCGTGCTGCTCGGGGTGCTGGCGGAGACCTTCGAGACCGCCTGCACCTGGGAGCGGCTGGACGGACTGGTCGCCGGCGTGCGCGAGGCGGTCGGGGAGGCGCTGCGGGCGGTCTGCGGCGGCGGGCTGGTCGCCTGCCGGCTGACCCACGCCTACCCGGACGGGGCGGCGCCGTACTTCACCGTGCTGGCCCCGGCGCGGCGCGGCAGCGAGCTGGCGCAGTGGGCGGACGTCAAGGCGGCGGCGGCCGAGACCGTGCTGGCCCACGGCGGTACCATCACCCACCACCACGCCGTCGGCCGCGACCACCGGCGCTGGTACGACCGCCAGCGGCCGGAACCGTTCGCGCTCGCCCTGCGGGCGGCCAAGGCCGCCGTCGACCCCGCCGGCGTCCTCAACCCGGGCGTGCTGCTGGACAGCGCTCGCGCCGTCGACGGCGCGAGCGCGGGAGAGATGAGGTGACGTGGAGCGCTACGACCTGGTGGTGATCGGCGGCGGGATCCTCGGGCTGGCCACCGCCCGCGCGCTGCGGGAGCGCTTCCCGGGCGCGTCCGTGGCCGTGCTGGAGCGCGAGCGGGCCTGGGCGGCGCACCAGAGCGGCCACAACAGCGGCGTGATCCACTCCGGGATCTACTACGCGCCCGGCAGCCTGAAGGCGCGCCTGTGCCGCGCCGGCAACGCCAGCATGGTGGCGTTCTGCAAGGCCGAGGGCGTGCCCTTCGAGGTCTGCGGCAAGCTGATCGTGGCCACCGGCGAGCCCGAGCTGCCGCGTCTCGAGGCGCTGCTGGAGCGTGGCCTGGCCAACGGGCTCGAGGTCCGCCGCGCCAGCCCCGAGGAGGTGGCCGAGCGCGAGCCGCACGTGCGCGCGCTGGCCGCGATCCACGTGCCGAGCACCGGCGTCGTGGACTTCCGCCAGGTCTGCGCCGCGCTGGCCCGCCAGCTCGAGGCCGACGGCGTGGAGCTGCGGCTCGGCACCGGCGTGCGGCGGCTGGAGCGCTCCGGCGGCGACCACCGGCTGGTCACCGACGCCGGCGAGATCGGCGCCGGCTGGCTGGTCAACTGCGCGGGCGCCGCCAGCGACCGGCTCGCCCGCGCCGCCGGCGCCGATCCCGGCGCGCGCATCGTGCCGTTCCGCGGCGAGTACTACGAGCTGGCGGAGCCGCGCCGCGACCTGGTCCGCGGCCTGGTCTACCCGGTGCCGGACCCGGCCCTGCCGTTCCTGGGGGTCCACCTGACGCGGATGATCGACGGCAGCGTCCACGTCGGCCCCAACGCCGTGCCCGCCGGCAGCCGCGACGGCTACCGCTGGTCGAAGCTGAACGGGCGCGACCTGGCCGCCACCGCCACCTGGCCCGGCTGGTGGCGCCTGGCCCGCCGCTACTGGCGCACGGGTTCGCGCGAGATCTGGCGGTCGCTGTCCAAGCCGGCGTTCGTCGCCGAGGTGCGGCGCATGCTGCCCGAGGTCGCCGCCGCCGACCTGGTGCGCGCCGGCGCCGGCGTGCGCGCCCAGGCGCTGGGGCGCGACGGCCGCCTGGTCGACGACTTCCTGATCGTGGAGAGCCAGCGCGCCACCCACGTCTGCAACGCGCCCTCGCCGGCCGCCACCGCCTCGCTGGAGATCGCCGCGCACATCGTCGACCGCCTGCCCTCGACGGCGGCCGACCACCCCTGAGGAGCCCGCCGTGATCCCATCCGTGCCCCTGCCGGTGCCGCGCATCACCGTGCGGCCTGACGCCCCGGCGCTCGACACCCCGCTGGGGATCCGCCTGGAGTCGTTCCCGCCCGGCGCCGCCGTCACCGTGCGGACCGGCATGCGCGACCTGCTCGGCCGCCGCTGGGCCGCGCGGGCCAGCTTCGTGGTGAGCGAGGACGGCAGCGTGGACCTGCCGAGCCAGGCGCCGGTCGGCGGCTCCTACCGCGACGCCGACGCGATGGGGCTGATCTGGTCGATGGCCGAGGACATCAGCGGCGGCGTGTCCAGGCCGTCGGGGGCGGACCGGCTCCCGGCGGCGCCGCTGACCATCGCGGCCCAGGTCGAGGCGCTGCCGGTGATCGAGATGGTGATCGACCGGCTGCGCCTGCCGATCGGGGTCGAGCGGCTGCGCGTGCGCGAGCGCGGGCTGGTCGGCAGGCTGTTCGCGCCGGTGCTCGGCGGCCCCCACCCGGGCGTGATCCTGCTGGGCGGGTCCGAGGGCGGCCTGCACGAGGTGGACGCCGCGCTGCTGGCCGGCCACGGCTTCGCGGTGCTGGCACTGGCCTACTTCGGCATGCCGGGCGTGCCGCCGGCGCTGGTGGACGTGCCGCTGGAGTATTTCGGTACGGCGGTGTCCTTCATGGCGGCGCACCGGCGGGTGCGGGGCGACCGGCTGGCGGTGATGGGCGGCTCCCGCGGTGGCGAGGCCGCGCTGCTGGTCGCCGCGACCGACTCCAGGATCGGCGCGGTCGTCAGCACGGTCGGCGCCGGGGTGATGACCCAGGGGATCCCGCCCGCCGACACGCTGCTGGAGATCCTCACCACCCGGGTGCCCTCCTGGTCGCAGGACGGCCGCTCGCTACGGTACCTGCCGTGCTCGGTGCCGCCGGAGCTGGCCGAGCAGGTCGCCTCCGGCGAGCCGGTCGAGCTGAGCCTGGCCTTCCTGGAGGGCCTGGCCGACGCCGAGGCGGTGGCCGCGGCGGCCATCCCGGTCGAGCGGATCCGGGGTCCCGTGCTGCTGGTCTCCGCTGGGCAGGACAAGGGCTGGCCGTCGCGGGCGCTGAGCGAGATCGCGGTGGAGCGGCTGCGCCGGGCGGGCCACCCCTACCCGGTCGAGCACCTGGTGTACGAGGCCGCCGGGCACGCGATCGCGCCGCCGCCGTACGGTCCCGCGACCGAGCTGACCTCCCAGGGCCCCGGCGTGGCGCTGGCCTCTGGCGGCACCCCGGAGGCCAACGCCAGCGCCCGCGCCGACGCCTGGCTGCGGACCCGCCAGTTCCTCACCGAGCACCTCGCCGGCTGAGGGCTGAGCTGCGCCGCCGGCCGCCGCGGGAGCCCGCGCGCTCAGCGCGCGGCGACGGCGCAGGCGAAGCGGTGCTCGCCGTCGGTGTGCCAGGAACCCAGCCGCAGGCCGGCGGCGGCGAGCTCGCGCTCGACACCCTCGCGGGTGAACTTGGAGGAGATCTCGGTGCGCAGCTCCTCGCCGGCGGCGAAGGAGACCTCCAGCTCCAGCGTGGGGAAGCTGACCTTCAGGTCCCGCAGGGCGCGCAGGCGCATCTCGATCCTGGCCTGGTCGGGGTCGTAGATCGCGACGTGCTCGAAGGCGTCCACCGGGATGCGGGCGTGCAGCTCGCGGTTGAGGACGCGCAGGACGTTGCGGTCGAACTCGGCGGTCACCCCGGCGGCGTCGTCGTAGGCGGCCTGGAGCACGGCCGGGTCCTTGACCAGGTCCACGCCGAGCAGGAAGCGGTCCTCCGGCTGCAGCGCCGCCGCGACCGCGCCGAGCAGGTCGGCGCGCTCGGCCGGGTCGAGGTTGCCGATGGTGGAGCCGAGGAAGGCCAGCAGCCGCCGGCCGCGACGGGGCACCCGCGGCAGGTCGGCGGTGAAATCGCCGACGAACCCGTCGAACTCGAGCCAGGGGTAGCTGGCGGTCAGCGCGGCCGCCGCACCCTCCAGCGCGTCGACGCTGACGTCCAGCGGCGCGTAGCGGCGGCCGCCGCGGTGGCGGTGCATCGCCTCCAGCAGCAGCCGGGTCTTGCGCGAGGACCCCGAGCCAAGCTCGACCAGCTCGCCGGGGCGCAGCCGCTCGGCCAGCCCGTCGGTGATCGCCTCGAGGATCTCGCGCTCGGCACGGGTCAGGTAGTACTCGGGCAGCCGGGTGATCTCCTCGAACAGCTCCGACCCGCGAGCGTCGTAGAACCATTTCGGCGGCAGCCATTTGGGGCTCGCGCCGAGGCCCTGGCGGACGTCGTCGGCGAGCTGCTCCATCCGGTCGGCCTGGGGAGAGAGCCTTGTCATCGTCGGCAAGGTGCGCACGGTCATGTCCAGCGATGCCCCTTCAGTCCAGCGGCCGGGTCGAGGTCCCGTCCGCGTCCAGCTCGACCAGGTGGCGGTCGGGGACCTCCGCCCAGCCGGGGTCGTCGTCCAGCGGCTCGGAGGCGGCCAGCGCCACACCGCCGCCGGCGCGGGTGAACAGCGGGAGCGAGCCGCGGCCGAGCGCGGCGCGCACGCCGGCGACCCGCTCGCCGTCGGCGGCCAGCAGCGTCAGGGTGGCGGCCTCGCCGGCGTCGGCGCAGACCTTCTCGGCCAGCGCCACCGTGGCGCCGAGCGCGCCGGCCAGCCCGCGCTCCGGCCGGGCGCGCAGCTCGGCGGCCACCAGCGCCGCCAGCGCGGCCGAGTCGGTCAGCGCCCGCAGCTCCGCGTGCAGGTCGTCGGGCAGGCGCTCCAGCAGGCGCCGGCCGGGCACCCCGCGGAAGCCGCCGACCCGCCCGTTGTGCGCCACCGCCAGGCGGTCGTGCACGAACGGCGCCACCGACCAGGCCCCGTACGGCAGGCCGGGGGTCGCCGAGCGGACCAGCGCGAGCTGCATCGCGCCCTGGAGCCTGGCCGCCAGGCCGAGCAGGTTCGGGTCGGCCCAGGGCGGCAGCTCGGTGACGTAGCGCAGCGGCGGCCGTCCCCGCTCGCCGGCCGGCCACCAGACCACCCCGGTGCCGTCGACGTTGACGGCGTTGACGCCGTTCGAACCGGGGATGCGTGCCCGCCAGGCCTGCTCGTTCAGCGCCCGGGGCGGGTCGCTGAGCAGCACCGACAGCGGCGCCTCCGGGCCGGCGTAGGCGGCCATGCGGCACATCAGGGCAGGTCCCATGCCAGCCGCAGGCCCGCGAAGATCTGCCGGCGCTGCGGGTGGTCCCAGTTGCGGAAGGTCGAGCGGGCGACCCAGCCGGCGGTCGCCCACGACGCGCCGCGCAGCACCCGGTAGCCCTCGTCGAAGAACACCTCGCTGTACTCGGGGTACGGGAAGGTCGAGTAGCCGGGGTAGCCGCTAAACGGCGAGCTGGTCCACTCGTACACGTCGCCGAGGAGCTGCTCGACGCCGTAGGCGCTGGCGCCGGCGGGGAAGCTGCCGACCGGCACCGGGCCGAAGGCGGCCTGGTCGAGGTTGGCGTGCTCGGGCCCCGGGGGCGCCTCGCCCCACGGGTAGGTGCGGCCGCGCCGGGTCGCCGGGTCCCAGGCAGCCGCCTTCTCCCACTCCGCCTCGGTCGGCAGCCGCCCGCCGGACCAGCGCGCGAACGCCTCGCCCTCGTGGCAGCAGACGTGCTGGACGGGCTCACGCGGGTCCAGCGGCTCCAGGTGGCCGAAGCGGCGCACCCGCCAGCCGTCCGGCTCGGCCACCCAGCCCTGCGGCGCGCGCTCGCCGGTCTCCTCCAGCCAGGCCTGGCCCTCCGGCGACCACAGCTCCGGGCGGCGGTAGCCGCCGGCGTCGACGAAGGCGGCGAAGCGCCGCGCGGTCACCGGGAAGCGGTCGATCTGGAACGAGCCGACCTCGACGGTGTGGCTCGGCCGCTCGTTGTCGTAGGCGGCGGCGCGGTCGTCGGTGCCCATGCGGAAGGGCCCGCGCTCGATCAGGACCCGCTCGGTGTCGTCGACCGGGCGGGCCAGCGCCGGCAGGCGCCGTCCACCGGCCGGCGGGTACGGCGCGGTGGCCGCGGCCGGGTCGGCGCCGCGCAGGTCGAGGGTCTGGAGCATCGTCTCCTGGTGCTGCGCCTCGTGCTGCACGATCATCCGGTAGACGTAGCCGTCGGCCAGCAGCGGCTGCTCGGGCCCGAGCTCGACGGTGCGCAGCACCTCCAGCGCCTCTGCACGCACCTCGGCCAGGTAGGCGCCGGCCTCGGCGCGCTGCAGGACCTCCAGGTCGGCGCGGATCCAGCGCGGGTTCTCGAAGGGGTTGTAGACGCGGTCGAGGTCCGGGTCGTGCGCTGGCCGGCCGGCGACCTCGCGCAGCAGCCACAGCTCCTCGAAGTTGCCGACATGGCCGACGTCCCACACCAGCGGGCTCATGATGCGGTCGTGCTGGCGATGCACGGTGTCGTCGTCCAGCGGCGCGGTCAGGCGGTCCAGGCGGGTGCGGACGGTGCCGAGGTCGCGGGAGAGCTGGCGTCGCAGGACGGTCGGGTCGTTACGGGAACGGGCAGACTGCATCACGGACCTCACTGTCGGTTCGGGTTCGGTCGGGCTCGCTGGCCCAGGCCAGCGCGGCGGCGGGGCCGCGGGCCAGCGCCGCCCGCAGCTCGTCGGCGGGGCAGCGCCCGCGCAGGGTGTAGTCGTCGAGGAACTCGGCGGCCAGGCGGAGCTGCGCCGGGTCGAGGTAGGAGGCCGGCAGGCGGCCCGCGCCCTCCAGCGCCAGCGCCCAGACCTCGGCGGCCAGCGCCCGCAGGGTCGGGTCGGCCAGGCCGGAGGTGGCCGCGCGGCGCGCCAGCTCGGGCAGGGCGCCGCGGTGGCGCTCGAGCGCGGCGGCCGCGGTCGAGCGCGCCAGCGGGTCCTCGATCAGGCCGGTCAGCAGCACCACCGGCACCGCCCGCAGCCTCCAGGGCAGCGCGTCGATGGCGCGCAGCTCCAGGAAGCCGCGCGGCCGCACCTCCAGGAACAGGGTGGACAGGTGGTAGCGCAGGTCGTCGTCGGTGGGGCGGCCCAGCCGCGGGTGGCCGTCCCGGAGCCAGTGCTGGAAGGTCCAGCCGGGCGTTCCCGGCTCCCACGGCCCCTCCGGGGAGCGCAGCAGCAGCACGTCGGCTGCCATGGCCGCCTGCGTGAGCTGCTCGACCGGATCGGCCGCCGAACCCTTCAGCAGCAGCCGCGGAAAGCCGGTCCTGGTCGGGTCCAGCCGCTGCCAGGCCAGCGCCCGCGTGGACACGGCGCCGGGACCAGGGCTGCACGCGAAGGTCGCCGACAGCAGCGGCGCGGCCAGGTTGGCGACCAGCCAGCGCTGCGGCAGCTCGGCGGCGCCGCCGAGGTCGAGGTTGACCTGGAGGGAGCAGGTGCGGCGCATCATCGCCGCGCCGTAGGGGCCGCGCCGGTCGAAGTAGGCCGCCATCGCCGGGTACCGCGGCGCCCGTAGCTGCTGGGGCACGTGCCCGTTCGGCAGCCAGACGTCGGCGCCGGCGGCGGCCAGGACCATGCCGTGGCGGCGCAGCAGCGAGCTCAGCGAGCAGCTGACCAGGTCGAGCTCGGCGAGGGCGCCGGCGGCGCCGGCATGGATCGCGCTGGAGTGCTCCAGCTGCCCGCCCGGCTCGAAGTTCAGCGAGCCGCCGCCATCCAGGCGGAAGAGCGGCGTGGAAGCCGCCTCACGCTGGCAGCCTGGCACGGAGCTGGCGCCCGCCTCGGGATGGAGCAGGTCGGCCAGCAGGTCGAGCGGCACACGCCCGCTGGGCGTGCCGTCCGCCAGGACCCGGACAGGAAAGGATTCGGACTCGAGCCCCACCCTGCCCGGGACGGGTGCGCTGGGCTCGATCGGGAAGCAGGTCTCCGCGACCACCTGGCGGACGTGATCGAGATCGCGAAGTGCCTGGGTACAGCCGTCGATCACGGTGCGTTGGTCTGCAAGCTCTCGATGATCCGCTTTGGTCTGCCCTCGCGCATGACGACCTCCTCGATTGGCCGCGGAACCCGCCGCGGCGTCGCGACACCTCTTCGCATGATCCTCGACGACTGTGACAACCGCTCGTCGATCCGGCGAACAAGCTCAGACCCCTGACGCGGAACCTACTCCGCAGGCGGTACTGCGACCCCGCCCGGCTGCGCCCAGCAGGCGAGCCGCAAAGCCTCCGGCGAGGCGACGACGCGCGGCCCCGCAGGTCGGACGATCGACGGGTCCAAGACCCCGAACTGGGAGAGCGAGATGGCAGGAAACGTGACGATCGAGCCGGACGCCCGAAGCGGCGGCGTCGACGCCGCCGGCGCGGTCGCGCGGGCCGTGCGGGCGACCAAGGTCTACGGCTCGGGCCCGACCGCGGTGCGAGCGCTGGACGAGGTGACCGTCGACCTGGAGGGCGGGCGCTTCACCGCCATCATGGGGCCGTCCGGATCGGGCAAATCCACCCTGATGCACTGCATCGCCGGGCTGGATTCGCTCACCTCCGGCCAGGTCTTCCTCGGCGGCGTGGAGCTGGGCTCGCGCCGGGAGCAGGTCGGCTTCGTGTTCCAGTCCTACAACCTGATCCCGACCCTGACCGCACTGGAGAACCTGACCCTGCCGCTCGCGCTGGCCGGCACGCGGCCCGACCGCGACTGGCTCGACACCATCGTCGACACCGTCGACCTGCGCGAGCGCCTGGCGCACCGCCCGGGCGAGCTGTCCGGCGGCCAGCAGCAGCGGGTCGCGGTGGCGCGGGCGCTGGTGACCGGGCCGCGGATCGTCTTCGCCGACGAGCCCACCGGCAACCTCGACTCCCGCTCCGGCGCGGAGATCCTGGCCTTCCTGCGCCGCGCCGTCGACGAGCTGCACCAGACCATCGTGATGGTCACCCATGACCCGGTGGCGGCCAGCTACGCCGACTCGGTCACGTTCCTGGCCGACGGCCGCGTCGTCGGCAGCCTGGCGGCGCCCACGCCGCAGACCGTCCTGGACCGCATCAAGTCGCTCGGGGAGTGAAGTCCACCATGCTCGCGATCACCCTCAGAGGCCTGTGGAGCCACAAGCGCCGCCTGGCGGGAACCTTCCTGGCGGTGCTGCTCGGGGTCGCCTTCCTGGCGGGCACGCTGGTGCTCGGCGACACCCTGCGGGCCAACTTCGACACCCTGTTCACCAGCGTGACCGGCGACACCGGCGCGGTGGTCCGCAGCGCGACCAAGGTCGATTCGAACCCGGCCAGCCCGCGCGGGCCGATCGACGCCTCGCTGGTCGAGCGGGTCCGTGCCGCGCCCGGCGCGGCCGAGGTCCAGCCGGTCGCCGACGGCCTCGGCCAGATCGTCGGCAAGGACGGCAAGGTCCTGTCCACCATGGGACCGCCCCGGGCCGGCAACTGGATCGCCGACCCCAGCCTCACCCCCTACCGGATCGTCGAGGGCCGCGCGCCGCAAGCCGACGACGAGGTGGTGATCAACAAGGGGGC
>WNGR01002150.1_pt1 | contig 21734 bp, 24 predicted proteins | sample 5407581 | NCBI WGS metagenome assembly WNGR01 (sample SAMN13153383, study PRJNA577476) | soil metagenome | isolation source: 80 cm soil or saprolite under Garry oak tree replicate 2 | place: USA:California | collected 2016-06-15
ATTCTTGTAGTCGGTGAGTACTATGGGGGAATTGCGGGGGTGACATCGAACGCTCATCTTTGGGCGGAGGACGGAATCGCGAACTTTGGTCTAGTTGGGATCATCGTGGTTTCGGCTCTTGCGGGCGGCGTTTTGAGGATCGTGAATCGTATCTCTGCGCGGCATGATCCGTGCTTTGCGACGATGGCCTTTAGCTTTGCCGGATTCCATCTTTCAAATGCGCCATTGAGCACCGCACTCTTCTCCGGCGGAGTGATGTTATCGATGCTGCTGCTTCTGCTTGCCCATCCACAAAAGATATATGTCGGTGTCGGTGAAGGTACCGGCCGAAAAAGGGAAGATCAAGATGAACACGAAGATGCATCCGGAGGCGAACTAAGATGAAAGCCGCGATTGTTTATGACGTGTTTCCGCACTATCGTGAAGGAATTCTCGATGAACTGAGTGCTCATTCGGAGCATAGTTATGTATTGGCGGCGGGGCGCCGATCACTTGATGCGACCATCAAGACAGCGCGATTGCCAGAAGGAGTCGAATACGTAGTGTGTCCCTGCATTGAACTTCCCGGAGGCGCAATCTATCAAGGAGGCCTGATTAGACTGGCATTACGACGTGATTTACAGGCAATCATCTACCTTGGCTGTCCTTCGCTTCTGTCCACCTGGCTGTCGGCGGCTGTGGCGCGTTGCGCCGGCAAGCAGGTGCTTTACTGGACGCACGGCTGGCTGCGTCGCGATGCGCGCGTTCGCGGCATAATCAAGAGAATATTTTATCGGCTTGCACATACCCTGCTTCTGTATGGGAATGTCGCGAAGCAGCTTGGGATGGAGGTTGGTTTCGACGCGGCGCGGATGCATGTAATCTACAACAGCTTGAACTACAAGGAACAGGCTCGAATCAGGGAGACGATCAGTGCGGAAGACTGCGATGACATGCGACGCGCCCTTTTCATAGATGCAGATCTGCCATTGGTGATTTGCACTGCGAGGCTGACAGCGGCATGCCGGTTCGAGCTGCTTTTTGCAGCCCAGCGGATCTTGATGGCAGAGGGAACTCCATTCAATGTGGTCCTCGTAGGAGATGGGCCTCAGCGGAAATCTCTAGAAATGAATTCTCAAGATTTGGGTTCCCATGTCAGATTTTATGGCGAGTGTTATGACGAGGAGACGCTGGGCAAATTGATTATGGCGGCCGATGTGGCAGTATCACCGGGAAAGGTGGGTCTGACGGCGATGCATAGCCTGGCATTCGGAACGCCAGTCATTACCCATGACAACCCTGAGCACCAGCGCCCGGAGGTAGAAGCGATTGTTCCTGGAATGACCGGCGATTTGTTTCGGGAAGGCGATGCGGCATCTCTGGCTGCGGTAATTCGGAAATGGATTTGCGATGGCGCTTCTTCTTCCAAGAGGTCCGCCTGTATTCAGGTGATTGAGGAGTTTTACAACCCGGTGTACCAAAGAGTCGTCATTGACCGAGCGCTTCGCGGAGAATGCGCCCAGCCACTGACAACCGTGGCCGATGGGATGGAGCAATGGCGGCGGGAGAACGGGTCCTCTCAACATCGGCCAGATCTTGAAGTGCAGCTGCACGTATAGCACATTCTCGATTCCGACTCTGGATATCCAAAGAACACCATAACAAAGACGGTGAGTTGCGAAAAGTCGCCAAGGCCGGCCTGACTGATGTGCCGCCGCTTGCCGCGATTGCACTGGCCGAAAGAACCAACTATGCCGCTAGTGAGTTTGAAATTCAGGATTTGGGTTCATGACCATCCGGGGATGTACCACGCCGTGCGCCTTTGGATCATGCGGTGGAGGCGATGGAAATGGAATCTTCCTCACATCCATCCCACGTGTTTCATTGAGAAGGGAAGCGACATCCACTCGGATTTAGTTGCCGGGCCGTACAGCTACATCAGCTCGCATTGCTTTATCTGGCCGAAGGTCGAGATCGGGTCATATACGATGCTCGGACCTCGCGTCGCAATCGTGGGCGACGATCATGTTTTCTGGAAGCCTGGGGTCCCGATATATTTTTCGGGCCGTCCTCCGATGCGCCGCACGGTGATCGGACAGGATGCGTGGATCGGATGCGGGGCAATCATCAAGACGGGAGTCCATGTGGGACGCGGCGCGATTGTAGCTGCGGGAGCCGTGGTAACGCATGATGTGCCCGAGTATGAGATCCATGCGGGAGTGCCAGCAAAACGAATTGGCCAGCGTTTTTCGAGTGATGCTGAACGAGCAATCCATAGCGCAATGCTCGAGCAGCCACCCCGACGCGGGCAATGCCGGCCAATCATGGAAGATGAGCCAAATAAGATCGAGGTTGATTCGTAATTGAAAGCAGCGGATTAACCATCCTAGTGATTTATCCATCACCATAACCGCGTGACGGCGGTCCGGTATCTCGGGCCATCCGGACAGCTTCATGACAGTCGTTCCGGGCGACTTGGCCGATACAAATGCCTCTAGTTTCAATGACGCTAACGACGAGACACAAGGCCGCGCGAGCCGCATGGGGCGTGGTCCATAACGTGCTCTTTAGACCGAGCCCAATTGTTTGTCATGGGTGGCGGCGGTGCCTGCTCCGCTGCTTTGGGGCGAAGCTAAGCAGAGGAAGCCGGATCTATCCACGAGTGAGAATCTTTGCTCCGTGGAATCTTGAAATGGCCGAGAACAGCGTGATTGGCAATGATGTCGATTGCTACGCCGTTGCTCGGATCGTCATTGGCCGAGAATCGGTTGTTTCGCAGTACTCGTATCTCTGCACCGCGACGCACGACCATAGAGACCGCGACTTTCCTCTGATGGTTGGACCAATACTTATCGGTGAGAGAGCCTGGGTGGCGGCGGGTGCTTTTATAGCGCCTGGCATTCAGATTGGTGACGGAGCAGTGGTCGGAGCTCGGTCGGTAGTGACCAGGAATGTCATGGCCAGGACCGTCGTAGCTGGAAATCCTGCGAGAGTAATTGGCGAGAGGCCAGATTTCTCAGCGACCGAAGAGAAACAGGTTGCGATGATCCTCGAATAACTCGGCAGCATTCATTCCCGGTGAACGAGCATACAAGATTTAGGAATGAGCGAAGAGCCGAATCTGTGTTCTTGTCTCAATTTTCGAAAAGCGAATGAGTTACAAACCGCTTCTTGTGCTATTGCATGAAGATAACCTTTATTTGCGCAGTGTTTCCTCCGGAGCCGGAGCCGGCCGGAGTTATGGCGAAGCAACTCGCCGCGCGCCTCTCTTCCGATGGAAACGAACTTACAGTCATTGTGCCTTTCCCCAATCGGCCTCAGGGACGACTTTACGAGGGGTTCCATCGTCAGTTATATGAATCAACTCGTGCCCCAGATGGTTATCAGCTCGTCCGTTGTGCTAACTGGCTAATCGGTGGAAATCGACGCATCCTGGACCGGATAGCAGAGAACCTTACTTTTGGTCTATCATCCACCTGGGCGGCGTGGCGCCAAGGTCGTCCAGACGTGATGATTATCGAGACTTGGCCAGTTTGTGCGGCGTCGCTGGGAGTACTGTTAGCGAGATGGTGGCGAGTCCCTGTTCTGTATTACGTCCAGGACGTATACCCGGAGGCTCTCGAAAGAGCGGGGCTGATTCGGACCGGAGGTCTTATCTCTCGCCTTTGCCTCGGCCTGGACCGGGGGATTTGCTTATCGAGCGCGAAGGTGATTGTGATCGCCGAAGGAGTGCGTCAATTGCTGGCGACATCGCGACGTTTGCCGCGAGAACACTTCATGACCATTCCGAACTGGGTTGATGCACGGGAGATCGTCCCGCATCCGATCGACAACTCATGGCGGCGAGAGCAAAACATTCCGGGCGATGTGTTTGTTGCCATGTTCGCCGGCACCTTTGGTCACGTAAGCGGCGTTGACCTGTTGGTGGAGGTTGCTCACCAATTGCGTTCAAGATCAGACGTGCTTATTGTATGCCTGGGGGAAGGCATACGAAAGAATGCAATGCTCGAGGCCTGCGAGTTACGACACCTCGATAACATCCGAATTCTCCCATTCCAACCGCGAGACCGGGTCGCGGAAGTGCATAGTTCCGCAAATGTCTTACTTCTGACCATGCACCCTAATTCTTCGGATGCGAGTGTGCCATCCAAGCTCATTAGCTACATGGCTGCTGGACGGCCGGTAATCTGCTCGGCCCCTCCTCGCACCTCAGGATCTCAGGTCGTAGTTCAAAGCGGAGCGGGCCTGATAACGGAACCCGGCGACGCAATTGCGATAGCAGATGCAATCGAGTACCTTTCATCTCATCGTTCCGAAGCAGAGTGCATGGGCGCGAACGCGCGCACCTACTTTGAGAAGCACATGACCCTCGATCATGCGCATCGGCGATTCTCGATGTTGCTCCAGGAGATTGTGCACCAGGAAGGTTCGTTCGCAACCGGACAGGATACTCCCGCCTGAACCAGTTCGTTCCATTTGCTCTCAAGTCAACACACCGCATTCACGTCCGTGTACAAACATTGCTCAGCCCTCGGAGGAATATGAAAGTGCCTTCACAAATTCACCTTGCGAATATCGAATTTCACAGAATGCTTGCGCCGCGATATGAGCAACAGCCCTTTTTCCAAGAGGAGAATCGCAGGCGGGTACGCGGACTATTGCAGGAATTGGCTCGTAGCACATGCGGAGAGCGCCTGTTGGATGTCGGCTGTGGAACAGGATTGATATTAGACCTGGCGCATGATCTCTTCGAGGAACTTGATGGGATCGACATTACACCTGAAATGCTCGAACGCGTGAAGCCGCGCTCAAACGTGAAGACGCAGTTGGCGACTGCCGAGTCACTCCCGTTTCCAGATGCGACCTTCGATGCGATCACTGCGTACAGCGTTCTGCATCACATCGAGGATCTCGGTCAAGTATTTCGTGAAGTGCGCAGGGCTCTAAAGCCGGGTGGTTTTTTCTACGCGGATGAATCGCCATCTCAGTACTATCTGGAATCGCTGTTCGCGCTTGCCCCGGAGTCCTCTGTGAGTGAGTTAGTGCGTGAGCAACGGAATAGAATAACTACGGATGCCGCGGAGTACATGCGGCTGTATGGCATCCCAGCCAAGATTGCTGAAGAGGCGATGACGCAGAATTTCGCCCAACATGCTCTGAAGCAGGATAGCCTTGAGCGGTTATTGAAGGACTCGGGGTTTAATACCGTGCAGATTACCTTTCGTCGCTTTCTCGGGGAAGACCAGTGCAGTTTGGAAGGAGGGCAGCAACAGGTGGACACGATCTATCGCTACCTCGTCAACATGCTGCCTTTGTCGCGAAACCTGTTCAAATATTTTGTGCTCGTGGCGCGATGATCGCAAAACTCGGCAGAGCCATTGCTGTTTTGATCTGTCTTGTCGGAATGCCTATCCACTTATGCATCTGGGCTCTGATCAGGATGCACGATTCCGGGCCTGCACTTTACAGGAGCCGACGTTTAGGCAAAGGCGGCGTTGGTTTTGAGATGCTGAAATATAGAACCATGAAAGCGGATGCCCGGCCAGTAGTAAAAGAGGGGTTCAAGACAATTGTAGTAGAAGCGGATCCACGGGTCACGGGGCCAGGGAGATGGCTACGTTGCGGCATTGATGAACTGCCGCAACTGTGGAACATCGTGAGAGGTGAGATGGCATGGATTGGTCCCAGGCCAGACGAAGAATGGATGCTGCATAACTATGGGGTTCAGTGCACGCAACGCCTGGTGCCGTTGCCGGGGATCACTGGTTATGCACAGGTTCTGTATTCCCGGAATGTCTCCACGGCAGAAGGTTATGCCATTGACTTGTGGTATCGAGCGCATGGAAGCATATGGCTCGATGCCTGGATTGTTATTGCCACGCCGATGTTCATGGCGGGATGGCGGGCTGTTGGTGCTGACAGGCTGAGGAAACTACGCCTCCTGCCGGAGTTTAAGCAACTACGGCAAAGATGCGATGCCGAGCTTGCCGCCGCCGAAAAGTTCTCGCTAGAAGCCCTGTCTGTGGGATAGGCACCGATAGTTCGCGGTCTAGGTCGCTCGATGAGCGAAGGGATGCCGGGATTGGTAGCGGTGAACCTTACAATCTGAGTCTGCCTGCCGATGGTGACGACTAGAGAGCATTTTCGCTTCACATGTTGACATTGTGGCCTTGTGTAAGGTGGCTTCTTAAGAAAAAAGCCATTCGGCCTCCCGGTTTCTGTATAGAGCAGAATCGAAAATGCTGTAGCCGTAAACGAAGTCAGGAGTTGTCGTTTGCAAGTGAGCATAAGCTGCGTTGAAGGCATTGTTGCAGCACGCAAATGTGTATTTCTATTTTGCAATCATGGATTCGGATTTCCATTTAGCACGTGGATTCTGCGATATTCAAGAGCAGCTGAAGTCTTCCTAGTGTATTCGGTCGACCATATGGGCAGGACCAAGGTTGGCTTCATCCGAGATCAGTGCAGGCGTCTCAAGTACGTTGGACTAAAGACATATATCCTTTTTCTTGCCAAGTTGCGTGGCGCCAAGATACGGAAAGTAGCTGACGTGAATTCCCAGCAGTTCCTGAGCACCATACCATCCGGCGCCCACGGCGTTGTTGCGGGATTTGACCAGATATTTAGCGGCGAGGCTATAGCCTCGTTTGGTTCCCTTGTCAATTTTCATCCTTCGATCCTTCCTTTCTACCGGGGGCCGGTGCCTTCGTACTGGGTGTTGAGGAATCAAGAGCGAGTAACCGGGTTTACCCTGCACCGCATAACGGAGAAGATCGATGCAGGCAGAATACTGTTCCAGAAAGTTATTGAGTGCGACGGGGTGTGCGAAGAGAACCAGTTAAATCGAAAGATTGCTTTGGCCGCGCGGGAAACTTTCGATCGCTATTTGCCGCATCTTTTATCGGGTGTTCCTTGGCGCCACGTACAACTCGACGCAGCGTCTATCTACAGCGTTCATCTCAACTACGGACACAAACCGAGTGGCCAAACAGCGAGCGATCTTTCGACCCGAAGAGAGGTCGTCCGCTAACACAAGGGTGCGGTGAGTAGACCCGCAAAGCGGTGCCAGTGGACGCTCCGAGCAAAGTGCGGTTCGTCGCGGAAATCCCAGCGACCGATTGTCAGTGATGCGGATGAGCGTACCGGGGAGAGTCATAGAGTCTCGTCCAGACATCGCATCAAGCACTGATTATCTGATCTCGGCATAGACTGCGCGGTGAACGCCAGCAATACGAAAGCGACGTGTTGATCTTTTTTTTGGCAGAAGATGGCAAGTGTTAGATAGCCGGAGTTGAGGAACTTACCCAATATGCATACAACTATCTTGCAGCCCACGTACCTGCCTTGGATGGGCTACTTCGAGATGATCGACGCGACAGAGCAGTTTATTGTCTTCGACCACGTTCAGTTCGAACCCAAATCATGGCAACAACGCAATCAGATTCGCGGTCCGAACGGCGTGATCATGTTGTCAGTGCCTGTTCAATCGGACGGAACACTGAATATCGCGATAGGAAGGAAACGGATCGATTACAAGCAGGGGTGGGTACGGAAGCATATACGTTCCATCGAAAGCGCCTATAGCAAGGCACCTTTCTTTGAGAAGTACTTTGGTGGGTTGCGAGAAATTCTGGCGTCAGAACCGGAAAGATTGGTTGAGTTGACCCTACCGCTGATCCGGTACATCGCTGATTGTTTCGGAATGAAAAGCACGATACGTCTCAGTTCGGAAATTATTGCAGAAAATGAGGGACAACTAGACAAGACCGACCGGGTGATCAGCCTCTGCCGACAAGCGGGCGCCACCCTCCTTTACGACGGCGCGACGGCGAAGACGATTCTTGAAATCGATCGATTCGCGCAAAACGGGATAGGGATAATCTTCCAGCATTATGCGCATCCAGTGTACCCACAGGTAGGGCGAGGATTCATCCCCAACATGAGCGCAATCGATTTGCTGTTCAACTGCGGAAGCGAGTCTCTGGCTATCTTGAGGACGGGTTCAAACGAAGAGCTGAACCGTCATGCAGAGTGATGCATCACGATGATTCAGGGGCTGCCCTGGAGACGCGGAAAACCTCAAACGCCTGGGGCGGCTGCGACTGTTAGAGAAGAGGTGGTTCCCGATTACTATGAAGGCCATGGGGAATCCCGTGCAACTCTACATTTAACTAAGCATGTTCCTCGTTAGAGCGTCATTTCAATAATTATTTCGCATATCGAAGATCGAATCCCCGACAGGCTCCCTGCCGGAGGAATCGACACTGCCCACGGTATCTGAAGGAGACCTGCATGACACTCAACCCGTCCGCTTCATTTCTTCCTTTTCACGTTCCAGACATTGGCGAAGAGGAGATCGCAGAGGTCGTAGATTCCCTCCGCAGCGGCTGGCTGACAACCGGGCCGAAGACCAAGCGTTTCGAACAGGATTTCGCGCAGTACATGGGAGCCGATACGGAGGCATTAGCGGTTAGCTCGGCGACAGCCGGCCTGCATCTTGCCTTGGAAGCAGCAGGAGTTGGACCCGGGGATGAGGTCATTACCACGCCGTTTACCTTTACAGCTACAGCAGAGGTAATTCGATATCTTGGGGCCGACCCTGTCTTTGTCGATGTGTTAGGCGATAGCTTGAACATCGATCCAGAAGCGATCGAAGCTGCGATCACCTCCCGCACGAAGGCGATCATGCCGGTTCACTTTGCAGGATTGGCTTGCGAAATGGAAGCAATCCTGCGGATTGCGAAAAGACATGACCTGAGAGTTATTGAGGATGCAGCGCACGCGTTACCGGCAACGTCAAATGGGCGTCGAATTGGCGCCTTGGAAAGCGATGCGACGGTGTTTAGCTTCTATGCCACGAAAACGCTGGCGACTGGCGAGGGCGGGATGGTCGTTACGCGCAATCCCGAGTTGGCGAACAGATGCCGTGTGATGCGGCTTCATGGCATTGACCGCGATGCATTCGACCGATATACGTCGACGAAGCCGGCATGGTTCTACAGCGTTGTTGCGCCGGGTTTCAAATACAACATGACAGATATCGCCGCCTCCCTTGGTATCCATCAATTGCGAAAGGCGGAGCTATTCCAACTTAGGCGGCAGCAATTGGCAGATCGATATGACGAGGCATTTAGAAACGGTTGCGTTCGGCTGCCTGCTCACGCCCCGGCGGGCGAATTGCACGCGTGGCATTTGTATGTTTTGCGTCTGAATGACGATGCGCCCGTTTTGCGGGATGAGTTTATTACGCAGATGGCCGAAGCAGGAGTTGGCACGAGCGTTCATTTCATTCCGCTGCACCTGCACCCCTACTGGCGTGAGACTTACAATCTAAGTCCCGATCAATTTCCGCAATCGACACGTGCCTTCAAGCAGGTCGTGAGCCTCCCCTTTTATTCGCGCATGACGGATGCTGACCAGAATCGCGTGATTGGGGCTGCCCGATCAGTTCTCCGAATGTCGGGTAGATACAGCGTCGAAGCGATGCAAACGATATGCGCGATCGGCTAGTCAAACTTCTGTAAGCACGTAATTTCTATTCACGGATAGTTCGGTTGGCACTATAGATCCATTCACGAAGGTGGACTTCGGAGTCGGATTGTTTGTCGCGTCATCGGGAATGACGGTGAAAAGACCCAAGTTGCTGTGTCCGCTCCAGTAGTCACCTGAATTCATAGCTGCGGACTGTAAAATGATGCTCGTTCCGCGTGGATCGCGCCCTGCGGAGCGATTCAGGGCCGATGACGCGAACTTTGAAATGTCCGGTAATCGAGACCCTCTTCCGTTTGCCCTTTGAGGTGACTGGTAGAGGGTTTCGTGTTTTCTGCGGAATTTCAGGTGGGGTTCCAAGGAACGAGTTTAGTTGGGGTCGGGTCGTTACTCTGGGCGCAAAGATTGTCTGCGGTCAGCGATTCCCCAGCGACCGTCAAGCGGACGTTTTCACGCCGCTAACGTACGGAAGGTTCCCGAACAGAGTTTTCATGGGAGACCAAAAGGGAAACGATGCGCCTGTTGCCATTGCGACGAGCGAACAACCGTCTAAACGATCGACGTGACCGAAATCACATTCGACTGAGACCTACACGGTGTTCAATCGGGACATCGCGTAAATCTGCATTTCAGGCTGATGTGAAGAAGGCGTCGGTCGCGTTCCTTTTGCATGTGGGCAGGCGGACTACCAGAGGCCCGACATCGATAAGGTACAGGGTTTTGGGATCAAAACTGGAGCTGTGTTTTGTGCGCGAACGTCAGAGGTGAGCGATGCACGAGGGTTTCTGGCACGTCCTGCATGTAATCGCCAATCATGAGAAGCGAGTTGCACAGCATTTAGCTGTCCGTTCGATCGAACATTTTTTACCGCTTTACACGGAACGCTCGCATTGGACCGACCGATCCGTGCAACTGGAGCGGCCGCTCTTTATGGGATATGTTTTTATTCGCTTTTCGCCGCAAGAGAGGCTCTCAGTCATTTCAACGCCTGGTGTTCTTCGCCTGTTGGGCGATAGCGATTCTCAAAGAGTAAGCCCCGAGGAACTAAGCAGAATTCGTGAATGCCTGGCAAGCGGGTACTCGCTTCGTCCCCATCCCCGCATTCCAATTGGTACTCAAGTCCGAATTCGGAGCGGGGTCTTTGAGGGAGTGATCGGCATCGTGACCGAACTTCGTCAGCAATGCAAGGTGATTATCGAACTGGCGGCTGTCCAGCAATGCTTCTCGCTGGAGGTAGGAATTGACGAGGTTGAAGTGGTGAGCAGAATTAATCCTCAACTGCCTAAAGCCCCACTTCCAACTTGTTTTGTTCAGGCATAAATCCCTTAAGATCACTGGACTCAATGTGCGTGTGCTCGAAGATAGAGGATTCAGCAAATGCTCACGACAGACTGGTGATTTGATCATTCGACCCTGCAGTAACAATAGAGAAACTGCTGGATTGTTCCGAATGGCGTATTGTGCAGTTCCTTGGAACTCTCCATCAAGCGGAAGTGCACTCCGAACTCTCTATGCAAGGCATCGGCGTCGTAGCGGACAACGTCGAGGCCACTGCACTTCACCGGCCCTTCTGGTCCAAACGTGCCGACGATCACGTGCCCTCCGTGCCGAACGGCACCGAGGGCTTGGCGGACGTAAGCGGCGCGGTCGGCCGCCGCAGTAAGGAAATGAAAGACAGCACGGTCGTGCCACACGTCGTACGCGGAGGACTCTAGTTCGACTTTGCAGATGTCTGCCACCTGCCAATGCACACGATCGGAAGCCGCGCCCAAGCGTCTACGATTTGTGTCGATGGCTGTTTGCGAAATATCGAGAACGGTGATGTTCTCATACCCGTGGGCGAGGAGGTCGTCAACCAGCGTGGATTCACCGCCGCCTACGTCGATGATCGAAGCAGATCGCTCAGAAGCGGCCCGCTCGATTAGTGCAAGCGATGTCTCAAGGTGGGAGCGATACCAGCTTACGGCGTCCGGTGCCTTCTCCGTGTAGATCTTTTCCCAATGAGCCTGCGTATCCATGGTGATCCATCCCAGTTTCTGCCTAATGATAAGCCCTTGGCGGTTCCGGAACCGCAGTGCCCCACCAGCAGTACGTCCCCGCCTTTGGAAACGGAGCGAGGTATCCTGCGTCCATGTGTTCGATGCTGAAGCCGCTTTGGCCGAGAAGAGACGGAACGTCGCGCGTCACATGGCAGCCTTCGAAAGCCCAGCGAAAGAGCGGTTCTAGTCGTTGCTGCCATTTTTGCACGTCGGGATCGGGGGACAGTCCGTGCTCGAAGAAAATCAGCTTTCCACCGGGCTTGAGGACACGCTTCATACCCTGAAGCGCTTTCAGCACTTCGGGAATTGTGCATAGCGTAAAGGTGCTAACCACAGTATCTACACTCGCGTCAGCCAAGGGAATCCGCTCTCCCGGCAAGTCCAGGAATTCGATATCCAGTCGGGTTCCCTTCCCTTGTTCCTCGGCACGCCGAAGCATGCCGGCGTTCGGTTCGAGAGCGTAGATCTTGGTCACTCGCCCTGGATCATAGTGAGCAAAATTTGCACCCGGACCAACGCCGATTTCAAGGACATTTCCCCGTGCCAGAGGGACGATGCGCTGCCGGCGTTCCTCGATAGGCTTCGGATTTCCCAACCAGTCTACGAGGTGTGGATAGATACGATTTTTGTAGAAAGACATTGCTGCCTCATGCATCAAGTTTAGACCGCGCTCTAAGGTACAGCGTCTCGCATATCGCCATTCCAACAGAAATGCGATGCCTGTTCCGATCAGAACGAATGCCAAAATCCAGGGGGGGTGACTTGAATAACATGCAAATATACGAGCAGGAACATGAAAGTCAGTTTCATCAGGTACCTACAGCCGGTTTCGGCTTAGAAAGGAGTCTGGTTCACCCTTTGCCGCATCAAAGTAAACGGTGTTACGATCAGACACTGCTGAAGCCTGCATCGCTGATTCAGCGATGCGCTTTCAGACCGCGATCGACGGGTTTGTGGCAGATAATGGCAGCGCAACATGCTTAAGAAGCTCCACATGATCGCAGCGTTGTTGCTTCTCGTCAGCGTTCAGGCGCTCTCGGTGAATTGCGATTTACGCTGCTCATTGATGGGGGTTTCGAAATACGGCCATGCGTTGCACGCCGGGATGCAGATGGCCCACTGTCACGGAATGTCTATAGAGCAGCGCGAACAGACCAGCGTGGCTGCGAACGATTGCTGTTCCACAACCGGGTGTGGGATCCCGCTGCACGCGATCTTTAAGAGCACCGCTCAGGACGCTGATGGCTCCAGCATACCGCTGTTGTCGGCTGCAGCTTCGTTAGCTGATCCGTTCGGAAACAGCAACTCGAATCACCCTTCCGCGTTCCTGTCACTCAGTCGAAGTAGCGACAGCGAACCGCTCGCTCAGCGTCCCGGCATCTCCCTCCGCATCTAGCCCAGCTCACTCCTTCTCGAAGCATTGCAGGGCTTAAAGTGCGCTTTCGCACGCCCCCTGCCTTCCGCTGACCCATTTTCAAAACGAGGAATGTATGAGCGATCGCCGCACCTTCATTCAGAAGGCATTCGGTCTTGGCGCAGGACTGTTTGCCTCATCCAGATTATTCGCTGACTCGCCACACGGCGGTTCTTCTCGCAACGAACATCTGAAGCGAAGCCGCTCCATGCGTCCAGGCCCCGCCTTCAATATGCCTGTCGTGACCACCGACATTGGAGATCTTCCCTACACCATGGACGGAGACACGAAGGTCTTCCATCTGATCGCCGAAGTGGTGAAACAGAAGATCAACCCGGCTAAGACGATCGATGTGTGGGGATTCAACGGAAGCGCTCCCGGACCGACGATTCAGGTCAACCAGGGAGATCATGTGCGCGTGATCTTCGAGAACCGTCTACCTGAGCCGACTTCCCTGCACTGGCACGGTTTTGAAGATATCATACAAAACGACGGCATGCCGGGCATCAGCCAGGCCCCGGTCAAGCCAGGTGGGCGGTTTGTCTACGAATTCAATATTCATCAGGCAGGCACGTACTTTTATCACTCGCACATGGCAATGCAGGAGATGGCCGGAATGTTGGGCGCCTTCATCATGCATCCCAAAGAGCCGTACCAACCGCACTGCGACAAGGACTTTCTGATCCATCTGCAGGAGTATGCAGTCCTGCCGAGTAACACAGTGCCGAACACCATGAACATGGAATTCGACTGGCTGGTCTTCAATGGAAAGGCTGCTCCGGCAACGACTCCGCTCATCGCTCAACTCGGCGATCGAGTCCGCATCCGCTTTGTGAACCTGGGCATGGACCATCATCCGATGCATCTGCACGGGCACACTTTTTATACGACGGGAACTGAAGGCGGCAGGATTCCCGAAGCTGCCTGGTGGCCTGGCAACACTGTGCTTGTCGGAGTAGCTCAGGCACGCGATATCGAGTTCGTTGCCAACAACCCCGGCGACTGGATGATCCACTGTCACCTGCCCCACCACATGATGAACCAGATGTCGTCGACTGCCGGGAAAATGACCCGCACGGCCGGAATGCCCGCAGGCGGGGACATGAACACTGGGATGGGCATGCTGCAAGGCGCTCCAGGCGCGCCCCTGGGCGAAGACTATGGTCCAACTCTGGGCCGCGGTTTGGGCGGCGTCGGGAACGCTGCGGATACCGCGACGACAAATGGCCCGCTTTCACAGAAGAAAGCTATGGATACCATGCCTGGCATGCAACATGACACGGGAAATATGCAAATGGGCCAGATGGAACCGGACAACATCGCGAAGAATGCGAACGACGTTCCGAATTTCCCGCAGGACGCGTACATGGAAGGGCCAATGATGGCCATGGACGAAATGGTCGACCGGCCTGAGAACTATGGCCTGCGCCCCGGATGGAGCGGGTTCATGCAAGGCATGATGACGTTTGTGCGCGTACTGCCGCCTGACAAATATGACGAAGTCATCTCTCGTATGAAGCAGGCCAATCGACCAGCAGATCCATATGCCGCCATTTTGGAGCGCAGTTAAGCGCGAGGAGGACAAGATGAGAATCACGACCCTTGCACTGGCGCTTACGAGCGCTTTGAGCTTAACGGCGTTGGCCCAAAGTTCCGGCCCTCCCGCGCCACCGAACAATTCCGTGCACTGCATGGAAGGCATGGTGATGCCGGGCTGTCCACAACCGGACAAGACCAAGCCTTCGCAAAAGCAGCAACCCAGCCAACCAGGCAAGATGGACAAGATGCCTGGAATGCAGCATGAGATGAAGGACATGCCCGGTATGGAGATGGAACCCGCCCAGCCCGCGCAAGGCCCGGATACTCACGCGACCATGACCCTGCAGGAGCCAGAAAATCCGGAGCATAAGACCGGGTCCAATCTGCCCGCTCCGGAGTTGCTTAAAGATGTGGTAACCCGCCCGGCAATGAGTCTCGCTGATTTTGAAACTCTTGCCGATGTGAACAACCCCACGCTGAAGCAGGCCAATGCATTGGTACGCAGATCACAGGAACAGGCAAGGCAGGCCGGCCTCTATCCGAATCCGTCTGTCGGCTATCAGGGTGAACAGATTCGCGGCGGCTCCTATGGCGGTGGCGAACAGGGCGGATTTGTTCAGCAAACTATCGTTTTAGGAGGCAAGCTTGGCCTGCGGCGCAATATCTATGAACAGCAAAAGAATTCCGATAAGATCGGCGTTGAGGAACAGACCTATCGGGTTCATGGGGATGTGCAGCAAGCATTCTACGGCGCGCTAACCGCTCAGGAGACCGTGCAACTGCGTCAAAGGCTTCTCGGCGTGGCACTCGATGCCGTGGAAACCGTCCATCAGCTTGCCAATATCGGCCAGGCAGATGCGCCCGACATCCTGCAGACAGAAGTAGAAGCGGAGCAAGCAAAAGTGGACTACGTCACGGCGCAGCGCCAGTACGTGCAGTCCTTCCGTACGCTCGCAACCCTTGCAGGAAAGGGCGATCTGGCTGCGAGCCCATTGGAGGCCGAGCTTGAAAGAACGCCAGACTTGAATGCCGAGCAGATGGTTGACGCTGTTGTTGCGAATAGTCCCACCGTGAAACGTGCGCAACAAGAGGCTGCCGTGGCCGAGGCGCGTCTGAAAGACGCAAAGCGAGAGTTGCTCCCTGATCTTCAGCTCAGAGCTGGTGAACAATATAACGAAGAGCAGGTCAGCGAGAATCCAGTCAAACCAGCCGGAGCACAGAGTTTCGCTACCGCCGGGATCAACATCCCGCTGTGGAACCGGAACCAGGGTAATGTTGGAGCTGCAAAAGCGGAGATCGAGCGCGCCAAGCAAGATGTCATGCGCGAGCAACTATCTCTCAGGCAGCAGGCAGCATCCCTGGCCCAATCCTACGAGACCGCACGATTCGAAGCGGAACGCTACAAAACGCAACTCATCCCGCGTGCGGCAAGGGCCTATGAGCTGTACCTCAAGAAGTATCAAAACATGGCGCAAGCTTATCCGCAGGTACTGGTTTCGCAACGCACCTACTTCCAATTGCAGATTGCCTACATCATGGCTCTCCATGAAGTCTGGCGAAATGCGATCGCACTTCAGAACTACGCGTTGAGCGGCGGCCTGGACACACCGGTGTCGGGCGGCTCCTCGGCCACGACCATCAACCTGCCGAATGGCGGTGGACAGGAGTAGATCGCATGAAACGAATACTGGTTGTATGTTTCATCATCGTCTTGGTCGTTGCAATTGTCTGTGCTCTCTACGGGATCAGGATGGTGCATCGAGGCTTTAGCACGCGGGTTGCCCCGGTTTCACTTGAATCTTCACTTGCCACGACGATGCGCGGCATGGCGATTCCATCGCGTTATAAGACCATGAAGAATCCTGTCGTGGTCACTCCTGAAGTGATTCACGAAGGCAAGGCTCACTGGGCGGATCATTGCGCCACATGCCATGCCAACAATGGCAGCGGCGACACGATGTACGGGAAGACGATGTATCCGCGGCCACCGGACATGCGGCAGAAGGACACGCAAGAGATGTCAGACGGCGAGCTCTTTTACACCATCAAGAATGGTATCCGCCTCAGCGGCATGCCGGCGTTCGGAGATCCGGGCGACGACGATCTGGATAGCTGGAAACTCGTCGCCTTCATTCGTCATCTCCCCAAGCTCTCCGATCAGGAAGAGATGGAAATGGAACGCCTCAATCCTAAAGGCCCTGAGGAGATGCAGGAGCAGATGGAGGAGGATCAATTTCTGAACGGCGGCAAGGCGCCTGCCCCGCCACAAGCACCGCACACCCACCACTAACCCCGAGAACGGAGAACACCGATGAAACGCTTGTTCGCGATACTTCTCACGATTGGCCTGATGGCCGGCGTCGCCTACGCCCATGGCGGCATGATTCACGTAATGGGCACCGTAGCGTCCATCACCGACACATCAATCACAGTCACCACAATGGATGGGAAGACCCAGACGGTGAATCTCACCTCCGACACGAAGTACGCCAGGATGGACAAGAGCATCACGATGAAAGACATCAAAGTTGGCGATCAGGTCGTCATCCACGCCGCCAAGAAAGGAAACCAACTCATTGCAGTCACCGTCAAGGTTGCGATGGCCGGTATGAAGATGGAGAATAAGGTCTCACCCCCGCAACCGAAATAAGTCATCAGAACGCGCTGGCTTCGTCCCGATCAACAACGATAACCAATCGACGCGCTCGCGAGGTAGAGCTATGCTTCATGCCGTCGCACATGCGTTTCAAATGGCTGGGATCATGTCCTGCGAGATTCTCTGGGCCTTGATCCTTGGGTTTGGTCTCTCGGCCGTAGTGCCGGCTGTCGTATCGAAGGAAGAGATGTCGGGTTTGCTGCCCGACGATCGACCAGGCAAGGGGTTCCGCTAAGTTGTTGGGTTGATTGGTGGACCTGATCGGGATCGAACCGATGACCTCTTCCATGCCATGGAATAGCTCAAATCGCAAATTATAGACGGCACAGTACTTACGAGTCGGCTGAGTCGGCAAAACCGGCACAATCGGCGCTATTTGCGACAAAAATGCGACAAACTTTTAGCAGCGGGCCAAAGGGCTGATCCGTGTGGGATCGGCCCAAACTCCTCCATTACGCCCCCCGAGCAATTGTGCAGCAGGCTGCTGCACAATTGCCGGGGTAACACTCTTGCGAAGAAACCGCGCAACGAATGGCCGCACCGGAGGCGTGCCTCTAAACTTGGCGCACAGTCCCCGGCTAGTAGAATTTTCTCCAGTGACAAGCGAAGAACTGCTGAGACTCGTTCAACGAGGCGAATCCGAACAGCTTGAATTCAAGCTGAGCTCTGCTCAGTTTCCCAGGGCTGGCGAGACCCTGTGTGCTTTCATGAATGGCCGGGGTGGACAAGTACTGGTTTGGGGTTCGACCGGATGGTTCGGTTGTCGGCCAAACAATCGCGGATAAGACCTTTCAAGAACTGGCTCAGGTTCTGCGCCGCTTCGATCCTCCTGTTCCAGTTGAAACTGAGCGGATACCAGTGGGGACAGACGGCCTGGAGGTTTTGGTTTTGAGGGCCACCCCGACTGCTGATAGTTTGCCGTGTACCTACGATGGGCGACCGTATCAGCGGGTTGGGACGACCACATCGGTCATGCCGCAGGAGGCTTACCAAAAAGCCTTGCTCGAACGCGCGCATTCGCGGCATCGCTGGGAGAACGAAATTGCCGATATAACCGTCGATGCGCTGGATGCCTCGGAGATTCGCCGGACGGTTCAAACCGGGATCGCAGGGGGCAGGCTGCCGGCCGACACATCTGCGGACGATCTGACTGATGTCCTGGATAGATTGGGACTGCGGATTCGAGGTGCCCTCGTCAATGCGGCTGTAGTAGTCTTCGGCCGCGATTTCCTGCCTCACTATCCTCAGTGCCAATTGAGGCTTGCGAGATTCCGTGGCGTTGACAAGAACGAGTTCCTAGATCAGCGCCAGCTTCATGGGCATGCTTTCGTTCTGCTGCCCGAGGCCATGCAGTTTTTGACCCGTCATCTCCCGGTGGCTAAACGCGTTGAGGCTGGATTATTCGAGCGTGTGGATGAGCCTCTTTTCCCTCCTATCGCGTTGCGCGAAGCATTGGTCAATGCGTTCTGCCACCGGGATTACGCGCAGGCGGGCGGAGCCGTGAGTGTAGCAATTTACGATGACCGCCTTGAGATTTGGAGTTCTGGCGGCCTCCCTTCCGGCATCGAAGTAGAGGATCTGAAGCGGGAACACCTGTCGCGCCCGCGAAATCCGCTGATCGCGGAGGTATTTTACCGGCGAGGGCTGGTTGAACGCTGGGGGCGCGGCACTCAGAAGATCGTTGAATTGTGCCTCCGTGCGGGTCATCCCGAACCTGAGTTCCTCGAAGTCGCCGGGGCAGTAGGCGTTCGCTTCCTGCCTCGCGGTTATGTTGCGCCTCTCCGCGTTGTTCACGATCTCTCGGATAGGCAGCGCCGGATTCTCCAGGCAGTTGCCGGCGGAAAAGAGTCCTCGTTTGCCAACATCCGCACGCAAATCAAGTCATCAGCTGCGGACCGTACTTTACGGGACGACTTGTTTCATTTGAAAAGGCTTGGGTTGATCGACTCCCGCGGACATGGTCGAGGAGCCGTGTGGTTCCTCGCCGGAGCGCCGAAGTCTGAGGAAGGTGAGCCGAATAAGGCGGAATAAGGCGGTCGAATAAGGCCGAATAAGGCGGAATAGTTGTCTGCGACAGAATGGCAGGAACCTTGTTTTTTGCCTACCTACGGCATCCATTCTCCTGCTGCATCGGGGGGGCACTTTACCGAGCCGAAGGAACAGAATACTCAACATCACTGGGATTGGGACGAAGCAGGGCCTTGCAATTGCCGCACTCATAGTAGAACCGGCAGGCGTCCGCCGGCATGAATTCCTGCTTGGCAAAGCCGCATTGCGGACAGGTTAGTACGGACTCAAGAATAATTCGCTCATCCAGGTTTTACCTCTGCACGGTAGAAGGATGGCCCGCATTTGTCGTCGCGCGGGTCAGCGCTTCGGGTTTCGTTTTGTCGGGATCATATGTGACGGTTGCCGTCTTCTTGCCGAAATCGACCTTGACGGCGCTCGCGCCGGCAACCTTTTCCAGCGATTTCTTCTACGACTTCGGTGATCTTAGGAAATGCAAGAGGATGCTGCTTTGTAGCGGCAGGACGTAGGCTCAAGAGGCGCGAGGACATACGATTCGCTCCGTAAGCGGTAAGCGCTGTTGCAGGAATTAAGAATGGAAGGCCATTCCAGTGTGGCCCGCGATTTCCCCAGCTGCTAAAGGTCCACGATGCGAATCTTGCCTGCGGGCTCTAACGGCTTGTAGCGCTCGTTGAGATATGCAGCATTCACGAATCGAGTGACTCCATTTTCAAGAGTTCCCGCGCCGCCGTGAATATGGCCGAATAGATGTACTTTGGGCTTCTTCTCCTCTACCGCTTTGAGCAGCTCCTCGCATCCGAGATGCGCACTGCCAGGCGCGGTTTGGTCGAGTATTCCGAAAGGCGGTCCGTGGGTCACGAGCACGTCCAGGTTGTACGGGATTTGGTCCCAATACTGCTTGGCAGCCGGACCACGAGGGTACATGAAAGCCCAATTCAGAAACTCAGGCGTGTAAGGTGACGCCCAGAAGGAGAAATTGCCGATCGTGATGCCAGAATTCTCCAAGTAGATGGCGTCGGTGAGAAGGGAGCGGGCTTGTTCTGGGGAGTTCTGGAAATAGCGGTCGTGATTCCCCGCACATACCACGCGGTGTTTAAACCGCTGTTCTCCCAACCATTTATTGAAAGACAAGATCTCTGCTGGATCGTACCCAGCGTTCATGAAATCGCCGGCATGCACCAAAATATCTCCGTCCGGAAGGCGCTTTATTGTGCTGTGGAGTCCGTGAGTGTCGGAGATTACAACAAGACGCATGGGTGGACCTCAGAGTGAACGGGCAGGATGATGGTCGATGGCGTGAATCTAGCCCTGTCGGCGTTTTGATCCGTTTCCTTGTACATTCCTATTCATTTTGGAACCCCGGAGTTTATCCCGACAAGGTTCCATTACCGAGAACTGCGGCAAACGGTCGCCAAATCTTGTGGGCCGCGTCAATCACTTCTGAGGGCTGCCTCTTCAGTCTTCAAACAAGGATAGGCGAACTCTCGAACTAGCCTCGGATCAGGAAGATCAAACCGGCAGTAACCAGGACCGCCTCAATGATCGCAATAAAGACCCTCTCAGGAAGCCGATCCACGATCCGTTTGCCCAAGAACGAGCCGAGGATCATGATTGGTCCAATAGCAAGGCCGATCAGAACATCCAATCGCGTCAGGATCGATGATTCTCGATAAGCGACGAGTTTCGTAATATGCATAACTACGGTGGAGAGAGCTTCCGTACCGATGTACGCTCCCTTCACCAGACCGTACGCGAGAAAGAACGGCGCCATCACCGGCCCAACACTGCCGAGTAGAGCCGACAGGAAACTGGCGGCGATGAAAATCCCAAATAAAGTGAACGAAAGCGCGAAGAACCGCAAGTGCGAATGCGGATCGCGAATGCCGTTCACTATCAACTCATCGAAATCCTCACAATTAACGACCACATGGCCGAGAAAGCGGCATCATTATGTCTGAAATTACGAAACTCCAAGCACTCGAAATTCTGGACTCACGCGGCAATCCCACTCTGGCGGTGACAGTGGCGCTGGCAAACGGCGTCACTGCGACTGCCAAGGTCCCGTCGGGCGCTTCTACCGGCAAGCGCGAAGCGGTGGAACTTCGCGACGGCGACAAATCCCGCTATGGCGGCAAGGGTGTGCTGAAGGCGAGGGGCCACGTGGAAGGAGAGATTCAGAAGGCTATCCACGGCTTCGATGCGAATGATCAGAAAGGTTTGGACAAAAAGCTCTGCGAGTTGGACGGAACTGCTAACAAGGGGCGCCTGGGGGCCAACGCGATTCTCGGTGTGTCGTTAGCAGTAGCCCACGCTGCTGCCAAAGATCACGGTGTTCCGTTGTATGCAAGTCTTGTCGACAAGCCGGCCAATCTGATCCCCACACCGGGACTCAACGTCCTAAACGGCGGCAGCCATGCCGACAGCAACGTGGATTTTCAGGAGTTCATGATTTCGCCGGTGGGTGCACCAAGCTTCAGCGAAGCCCTTCGAGCGGCGGCCGAAACGTTCCACACTCTCAAGGCTGTTCTGCACAAGCAGGGCTACAGCACAGGAGTGGGCGATGAAGGTGGTTTTGCTCCGGAACTGAAAT
>WNGR01007477.1_pt1 | contig 21721 bp, 14 predicted proteins | sample 5407581 | NCBI WGS metagenome assembly WNGR01 (sample SAMN13153383, study PRJNA577476) | soil metagenome | isolation source: 80 cm soil or saprolite under Garry oak tree replicate 2 | place: USA:California | collected 2016-06-15
TGGAAAAGTGACCAGTAAAGGCACGTCCTACGCCTCAGAACGGCAGTACCAGTTCAGCCTCCGCTACGCCTTCTAGCGCACTACGCTCATCGGGCTCGCACAACAAACGAATCCTTCATTCTTAGCAGACATCCCCCTCTCCCGGGGGATGTCTTATTTAACCGAAATGACGACAACTCCCTCTCCCGAATCACAAATAGGTGCAGACAGCCACGGCGATAAGAGCGAACGACTATTTGCAGACTGCACGCTGTTACCCTGAAGTCAGGAGTCTTCTTCCAATCGATGAACGAAACGATTCTGATTCACTTCTCCGGCCGCGACAAGCCGGGACTGACGACCTTGCTGACCGCCATCCTCGCCGAATACGACGCATGCGTGCTGGATATCGGGCAGGCCGTCGTCCACGAAACCCTTGCACTCGGTCTCCTCATCGAGATCCCGCAGGGCGATAGTTTCGCACCGTTAGAAAAAGAGCTCATCGCGAAATCCGATGAACTCGAACTGAAGGTAAGGTTCACGCCAATCGAGAAGCCGGCCCTCGACCACTGGCTTTCGGCTCAGGGCAAAGATCGTTTCATCATCACGATCCTCGGCCGGGCGATCTCGGCGCACCATCTCTCGCAGGTTAGCGGCATCATCGCGGACCACGGCTTGAACGTGGACCGCATCGAGCGTCTCTCCGGACGCTTATCTCTTGCCCTGCATAGTCCAGGCGCAAATGCCTGCGTCGAATTGCGAGTCAGCGGGCAGGCCACATCGGAGGCCGCAATGCGCGCCGCTTTTCTAGCGACAGCTCAAGAGTTGATGATCGATATCGCCTTCCAACGCGAGAGCATCTTCAGGCGCAACCGCCGTCTCTTCGCGTTTGATATGGACTCGACCCTGATTCAAGGCGAAGTCATCGACGAATTGGCGAAGATGGCGGGGGTGGCGGATCAGGTCACGAAGATCACAGAGTCAGCCATGCGCGGGGAGATCGAATTCAAGGAGAGCTTCACTCGCAGAATCTCTCTTCTGCGGGGACTGCCCGAGTATCGCGTGCAGGAACTCCTTGGCAAAATTCCGCTCGTCGAAGGCGCCGAACAGCTGATCAGTACCCTGAAGCTCCTCGGCTACAAGACAGCGATCCTGTCTGGGGGCTTTACCTTCTTCGCCAGGAATCTGCAGTCGCGCCTCGGTATCGACCACGTCTTTGCGAACGAACTTGACATCGTCAACGGCACCGTCAGTGGACAGGTGAAGACGGAGATAGTGGATGGAGCAAAGAAGGCGCAGCTTCTTCAACAGATTGTCAGGCAGGAGAACATCTCTCTGGAGCAGGTGGTTGCCGTTGGCGACGGAGCGAACGATCTCCCCATGCTCGGAATCGCCGGCATGGGTATTGCATTCCGGGCGAAGCCGCTCGTGAAGCAAAGCGCCGACCACGCCCTGTCGGTCCTGGGCCTGGACAGTCTCCTCTACCTGATCGGAGTGCGAGACAGGGATCTGGAGACCCTCGCTGAAATACGCTGAACCGCAAGGTTAATGCGGAAAGCGGGACTGGAGGCAGGGTCTCCCGTATACCTTCGTTTTCACCGCAACAGGCCTTCTAACCCAGGGCACAGAGGATTCCTGATGTGAGCCTCCATGGGATTGCGAGGGAGGATCAGCCTGTTCGGCAATACTCGCTAAGCCTCCGCCAACGCGTGTTCCGCCACGGTGTTGGCTGAACTTGCGTGGTTCCATTCGCTAAGGGAGCGGCTAAGCAACGCAGTTGCGCAGCCCTCGCCGCAAAGCACAATGACGTCGTCGCTGAGAGCGAGGTGCCAGTCCCAGGGCATGAATTCCATGCCAGGCCGCTTAGGTATAGCTAGAATCCAGTGATTGCTGACTTTCTTCTGGACCCCACATATGCAGGTGAATGTTGATGTTGTCGCCATGGTCGTCTACTCTCTCAGGCGGCCCAGCGGCGGCCTGTGCTATGTTTTGCATAGCTGCAAGTAACGTACCAATAGAGAAATCGACCCGATCTCCAATCTTTTCAACGCCGATGCTTCGCTGGAGATAAAGCGGACCTGAATGGTTTCCCCACAAAGAACACACGAAAGGGAAAATAATTTCCTCTTCTATGGTAGATGACGCATCCATCGGGAACTACTATTCCAGGTTCGCAATGCGCTTCAGAATGATGTCACACGGTGGAAGTCGTAGGTTCGAATCCTGCTGGGCCCAGCATAAAATCCTTATAAAGCAATAATTCGAATGTCTAATAGCGGAACGATTTACGATCTGATCGCCCCGCTAATGTACCGGCTTATGCTGCCGTTTTCGCTTTTCTGCGATAGATGATAGCGCCCAGTGTGGCTGCGCCGAGGACTGCAGCTACAACACGAATAATAGTTACTGTATCCAAGTTTTATCTCCTCTCCGTGATCTGGAACCAATCTGGCCAGCGAATCGAAGTCTGGTTGCTGGCCTCACAACTGATGGTCTGCAGTGGACAATACATGGCCGCGAAACGAACACCTATTACACTTTCTGGTGAGAACAGGCGTGCCAAAACCGTTGCGCTTACGAGTTCGAAAGCGTAGTTAGGTGAGTCCGCTTCGCAGGGTAAAAGGGCCGTATCCACCTTACCAAGGCGCAACGTGCGCGCTTCACGCGCAAAGCGTACTTGCGTGAAGCCCCAATGAATACAGCTATTTGCGAGTGTTTTCACGGAAGGAAATTCTGGCGGAGAGTGGGGGATTCGAACACCCGATAGAGCTTTTGACCCTATAACGGTTTAGCAAACCGCCGCCTTCAGCCACTCGGCCAACTCTCCACACCTGTTTTGCTCGGCTCTCGTGATTATAACGTGCAGGCTGAGGAATCTGAACCCGCGTCGGGTAGATTTGTCTTTACATCCTTGAAACAAGGGGTTCGATTGGCGCGACATCCGGGAAACGCAAACAAGATGCGGCTTCTGCCGCTGATCGCCGCGACGTACTTCATGGTCTCCGGCGGCCCCTACGGCCTCGAGGACATCATCGGCAAGGCCGGCTACGGCCGAGCACTCCTTCTTCTCCTCCTGGTGCCGCTCTTCTGGAGCCTCCCCACATCCCTCATGGTGGGCGAACTCGCCTCCGCCATGCCCTGCGAGGGCGGCTTCTACCACTGGGTCCGTCAGGCCATGGGCCCGTTCTGGGGCTTCCAGGAGGCCTGGCTCTCCCTCGCCGCAAGCGTCTTCGACATGGCGATCTATCCCACGACCTTCGTCCTCTATCTCTCGCATGTAGCTCCCGCGCTCACGGCCGGCTCCAGAGGCCTTCTTCTCAAACTCGCCATCGTCGCCATCTCCGCCATATGGAACCTCCGCGGAGCCGTAGCCGTGGGCCGCGGCTCCCAGCGCATGATGGTCATATCCCTGGCACCCTTCGTCGTTCTGATCGGCCTCGCAATCTGGCATGGCCTTCGACACGGCATAGCCGCCGCAGCAGCCGGCCCACCCGCTGAGGTCGATCTCGGCGGAGCCGTACTGGTGGCGCTCTGGAACTACATGGGCTGGGACAACGCCTCCACCATCGCCCAGGAGGTCGAGAACCCCCAGCGCGCCTACCCCCGCGCCATGTTGAGCTCTGCCGTCGTCGTCATGTGCGTCTACATGCTCCCGCTAGCAGCCGTCTGGATGGCAGGTATCCCAGCCGAACGCTTCTCCACCGGAGCCTGGGTCGATGCGGCAATGCTGCTCGGTGGCCCCGCCCTCGCCGTATCTGTAGTTCTCGCCGGCTCGCTCGACGGCCTCGGGACCTTCAACGCGCTCACCCTATCGCTCACTCGCCTCCCCTACGCCATGGCGGAAGACGGTCTCCTGCCCCAGATGCTAGCCAGGCGATGGGCGAACGGAGTCCCGTGGGTAAGCGTTCTGGCCTGCAGCCTCGGATGGGCCCTCGCTCTCGGCTTCACCTTCGAGCGCCTCATCTCCATCGACCTCGTCCTCTACGGCGGCGCCCTCCTGCTGGAGTTTGTGGCCCTGGTCGTACTCCGAGTGCGCGAACCCGAACTCCGCCGCCCCTTCAAAATCCCAGGCGGCCTGGCAGCAGCAATAACGGTAGGTATGGGACCAGCCGTCCTGATAGCCTTCGCACTCTGGGCCGCCAGAGACGAGCGCGTAGCAGGATTGCCCGCACTGGCATTTGCAGCCATCGTGGCTGCGGCAGGCCCCTTGGTCTTTCTTCTCGCCCGAAGACTCCGCGCCGTCGAGCCGGCATGAAAAGGGCCGCTCTTTCGGCGGCCCTCCTCATTCGTCGTAAAAATTCGCAGCCTACTTATGCGGCACAGGCTTCGGCAGAGGATTCGTCTTGTTGTCGATGAACCGCTGCTGCGCCTCAAGCACCGTGTTCCGCGCAAACGACGCATCGCGCCACCCTTTAACCTCAACCCGCTTACCCTCAAGATCCTTGTAGATCGCGAAGAAGTGAGTGATCTCCTTCAGCATGTGCGGATAGATCTCAGAGAAGTTCCACACGTCCTTGTAGCGCGGATTGCCCTTGCCGACGCACAGGACCTTCTCATCGCCAAGCCCCTGATCGGTCATCTCCAGCAGCCCAATCGGACGAACCTCCATCACGCAGCCGGGAAAGCTCGGCGCATCGACCAGCACCAGCGCGTCCAGCGGGTCGCCATCTTCGCCAAGCGTGCTCGGGATGAAGCCATAGTCCCCAGGGTAGTGAACCGGCGAGTAGAGATTGCGGTCCAGGCGAAAGACGTGGAGCTCTTTGTCGTACTCATACTTGTTGATTCCCTCGTTCGGAATCTCGATGACCGCATTGATCACCTCGGGGCATTGGGCTCCGACGGGTAGCTCAAGGTAATTCGTCATAAAGTGTGGTTGTCTCTTCTCGTTTACGAAAATTTAGTGGCTTGCTCAGGTCGGATGCTCGTTCGCGCCGGAAAAGCTCTGCGGGCAACCCACGACCTGCTTACAGGGTTAATGCTGCATCATGTCTATAATCAAACACGATGAAGGCTCATGTCTATGTCACGCTGAAACGAACGGTGCTGGATGCCCAGGGGCAGACAGTTGCCGATGCACTGCGACGGATGGAATATCGCGGCATTGCCGATGTGCGGCAAGGAAAATATTTTCTGCTGACCTTGGAAGATGGTCTGGAAAAAGCCGCCGCGCAGTCAGAGGTCGAGCGCATCGCGCGCGAAGTCCTCACCAACCCGGTAATCGAACAATTCACCTTTCGCCTTGAAGACTGAAAATAAATGACTTACTGCCGATTCACCTGACTCTCTATGAAATGTTTCCCTATGAAATGTTTTCGGAGCAAACGGAGACGGCAGTGTGGCATCAAAAAACTTATCCCTTACCTTGGGACGCGGAAGCGAACCATGCAGCCGCTGACAACTTCATAGTGCTCTCTCCCCAAGGGGGATGGCGCTCCTGGTTGGAGGGCAACGGATGCAGACAGGGCCTGTAGTAAGCCGTACTTTCGCCATATTTCTTTCGGCGGTTTTATTTCTTCTTGTGGTGCCTGGAAGACTGACCGCGCAAGCGCATCCAGCCGCATCGAAAAAAGCAGACATCTCCGTCTTCGGGGCCTATTCCAGGCTCTCCCCCGACTATGGCCCGCAGCAAAATAACGGCTTTACCTTCGGTGCGGACTACACGCGTTACCTGCACTGGTTCCTGAACCCCTCCCTCGAGCTTCGCGGCAAGGTTGCTCCCGGCGACACCGTCGGAGAAAGGACCTACGGCGGAGGCCTTCGGGTCGAACACCAATTCAGAAACTTCCATCCCTACGCGGACTTCCTTGTCAGCTCCGCAACCCTTACCTTTACGCATCCCACAATTGATGTGAGAGGCAAGCTCTACAAATCAGATAACTCCATCGTCTACTCCGTCGGCGGAGGTCTCGACTACGACATCACTCCTAAGTGGGCGGCGCGCGCCGACTATCAGTATGAATTCTGGAACTACGGCATCAATCAAACCCTCACGCCAACGGTCTTTAGCCTCGGAGTCGTCTATCGCATCCCGTTCCGCGCCTTCCAACGCTACTAGCGCCACTCGCGAAACGCTATCGCCAGGTGCTACGCTCGAAGGGTCAGGATGGATAGCCCTTTGAACTCTTCGAGCAACACCTTCGCAGAAAACTCCGCATCGCCCAACATCGAAACATCGTCCGCAGGAAGCCGCTTTGTGCGCGCCTGCCTGCGCCAGCCGGTAGACCGCACGCCCGTCTGGTTCCTGCGTCAGGCCGGTCGCTACATGCCCGAGTACATGGAAGTCCGCAAGCGCCACTCCCTGCTCGACATCTGCCGAACCCCCGAGGTCGCCGCCGAAGTCACCATCACCGCAGCCGAGCGCCTCAGCGTCGACGCCGCCATCATCTTCGCCGATCTCCTCCTTCCCTTCACCCCCATGGGCGTCGACTTCGAGTTCCTCAGCGGCGAAGGCCCCGTGGTCCACACCCCCGTCCGCACCGCCGAGCAGGTGCAGTCCCTCCGCACCGATCGCGTCGACGAGCTGAGCTACGTAGCCCGCTCCATCGAAAAGGTCGCGAAGCACTTCGCGCCTCCCCGCCCCGACGGCGACCAACTCGGCATCATCGGCTTCTGCGGAGCCCCCTTCACCCTCGCCAGCTACATGATCGAGGGCGGCTCCTCCCGCAACTACATCGAGACCAAGAAGCTGATGTATGCCTCCGGTAACCCAGCCACCACTCCGGGTGCCCCAGGTCCCGACTCCGGGACCTGGGCTCGCGGCGACGCGAGTTGGCCCCTCCTCATGGAAAAACTCGTGACGGTATTGGTCGGCTTCGCACAGCAGCAGGTAGAGGCCGGCGCCGATGTCATCCAGATCTTCGACAGCTGGGTCGGAGCGCTCAGCGTAACCGACTACCGCCAGTACTGCCTCGCACCCACCACCGAACTCATCCGCCGCGTTCAGGCGCTCGGCGTCCCTGTCATCTACTTCGGCGTCGACACCGCCTCCCTGCTCCCGTCCATGCGCGAGACAGGCGCCGACGTCATCGGCCTCGACTGGCGCGTCCCTCTCGATCTGGGCTGGAAGTCCCTCGGCTACTCCTGCGCAGTCCAGGGCAACCTCGATCCCATCACGCTCTTCGCCCCCGACGACGTGCTCGAGTCCCGCGTGCGCGAGATCCTCAGCGCAGCCGCCGGACGCCTCGGCCACATCTTCAATCTCGGCCACGGCATCGTACCCGGAACCCCGGTCGAAAGCGTCATCAAGGTCGTCGAGTGGGTCAAGGAGCACGGCACGCGATGACTCCAGCCAGTCCTCACAGCGCAGTCCTCCTCCTCGCTCACGGAACCCCCGACGTCCTCGGCGAGATGGCCGAGTACCTCAGCAAGGTAACCGGAGGCCGAGCCCTCCCCAACGAAGTCGTCGAAGAACTCCAGCACCGCTACGCCCAGATCGGCCTCGGCGAGACGCCCGGCGCCGAGCCTCCCCCCCTCACAAAGTGGACGCTCGCGCAGGGCCACATGCTCGAAAACCTGCTGAACGGCACAAAGGTCTATGTGGCGATGCGCAACTGGCACCCTTATATCGCCGACGTCGTCGCGCAGATGCGGGCCGACGGCGTAACCCACATGAAGGCCCTCTGCCTCGCCCCGCAGAACTCCCGCACCAGCGTCGGCCTCTACCGCCGCGCACTCATGGCAGCCGCAGAAGGTCTGCAAATCGAGTTCGTCGCCGGCTGGGCCGAGCATCCGCTCCTCGCCAGGGCCTTTGCAGAAAAGCTCTCGCCCACATGGACCCAGGCCTGCGTCGAGTCAGGCCGTAGAGTCCCCGTACTCTTCACCGCGCACAGCGTCCCTTGTCGAACCATCATGACCGGCGAAGCCTCCATCGCAGGAGCCCGCCCCGGAACCCCCATGCAGGCCTCACCCGACCCCTACCCCGTCGAAGCCAAGCGAACCGCACAATTGGTAGCGGAATGCCTCGCCCACGCAGGTCTCACCGAAAAGGACTGGTACTTCGCCTTCCAGAGCCAGGGCATCAGCGGAGGCCCCTGGATCGGCCCCACCGTCGAAGACACCCTCAAAGCCCTCAAGGCCGAAGGCCACACCGGCGTAGTCATGCAGCCTGTAGGCTTCCTCTGCGACCACGTTGAGATCCTCTACGACATCGACATAGCCTTCAAGCAAACCGCCGCTGAACTAGGCCTGAACCTCTGGCGAGCCGAAAGCCTCAACGACTCCCCCATCCTCACCCAGGCCATTGCCGAAGTCATCACCGGAAAATACAAAGCCGACGTAGACGAAATAAAAATCCCAGCCACCGTCTAGCCTGTCGCCTCGGCCCAAAGCGTTCGCCCCAGAACGAACGTCTCCCCCACCCAAACGTCATCTCGACCGAAGGCGGCGCTTTTGCCGCCGCAGTGGAGAGATCCCTGTATTTCGCTTTTGCTGTTGCCGTTGCTCTTGCTGTTGTTGTTGCCGTTGTTCGTTTTACGTCGTCATTCTGAGCGCAGCGAAGAATCCCCTTATTTTCGAGGGGAGCGTAGCGACACGAGTGCCTTTTTCTTCCAACCCACCAAACCTTCGTCATCTCGACCGAAGGCGGCTCTTTTGCCGCCGTAGTGGAGAGATCCCTGTATTTCGCTTTTCGCTCGACGCCTCTAAATGTCATACTCCAAACAATGCAGGAAATCTCCTACATCTACATCCTTGCCAGCGGCTTCAAACACCTCTACATCGGCGTAACGTCGAACCTCGATATCCGTATCCAACAGCACAAGAACGAAACGCATCCCGATAGCTTCACCGCCCGCAACAACATCAAGGACCTCGTCTATGTCGAGCGCTTCGCTGACATCGACTCAGCCATAGCTCGCGAGAAACAACTGAAGCGCTGGTCGCGCATCAAGAAAATCCGTCTCATCGTCGCGGAGAACCCAACATGGCGCGATCTCAGCGAGGATTGGGGCAAACCCATCAAGCCATTTCAAGAGAAAGATCTCAATCCACCCAAATCGTTCCCTTCCGACTAATCGTCTTTGCCTTTGCTGTTGCCTTGCTTCTATCCCAACCCACCCAAACGTCATCTCGACCGAAGGCGGCGCCCTTGCCGCCGCAGTGGAGAGATCCCTGTATTTCGTCTTTGGCCGTTGCCGTTGCTATTGCCGTGGTCCTTGCTTCTTCTTTGACCAACCCACAACAAACGTCATCTCGACCGAAGGCGGCGCTTTTGCCGCCGCAGTGGAGAGATCCCTGTATTTCGCCTTTGTCTTTTGCCGTTGCCTGTTCTCCTTCCCCCACAAACCTGTCAAGCCCCAAAACACCCCTAAGCCACTACAAACAAAGGAGATCCACGTTGCGTACTAGTTATCTCTAATCCGCTACAATTGAACTATAGATCAAGAAAGCCCCGGCCAAAGCCGGGGCTTTCCCCATTAACACCCGTTAACTTCAATCAGGAGACGATTTTAGCCGTAACCCTTTTAGAATGAAGATTTTGCGAACACTAAAATCAGTATATTATTGATTCTAAGCAACTTGCACGCAGGATACCCCGGGGGGGAGGGGTCGGTGGCCGATCAACGAACACCACCCAAGACCTCACACCCAAAATGCCTTACCCTCTCATAGGGAGAATCTGTGAAGCGGATAGCCATCGTAGGCGGCGGCATAGCTGGTCTGACGGCAGCCTATGAGCTGTCCCGGCAAGCTCGTAACGGAGCCGCGATAGAGGCCGTACTATTCGAGTCTTCGCCCCGCCTCGGCGGCATCGTCGAGACCGTCCGCGAAGGCGGCTTCGTCATCGAGTGCGGCCCCGACGCCTGGGTCACCGAGAAGCCCTGGGCGCGAACTCTGGCAGAAGAGCTCGGCCTCGGAGACGAGATCATGCCTTCGAACGACGCAGGCCGAAAGACCTACGTCCTCATCGGCGGACGCCTCCAGGCCATGCCCGACGGAATGCGCATGATGGTGCCGGCCGATCTCGCCGCCCTCGACGCATCGGATCTCTTCAGCGAGGAGGCGAAGCAAGCCTTCCACGCCGAAGTAGCCCGCGCAGACGAGCTCAAAGCCGCCGCCCCCCAGCAAGACGAGAGCGTAGCCGAATTCGTCCATCGCCACTTCGGCGACGAGGTCCTCCAAAAGATTGGAGCCCCTCTCCTCAGCGGAGTCTTCGGCGGAGACGTAAAACAACTCAGCGTGCGCGCGGTCATGGCTACCTTCGTCGCCATGGAGCAGGAGCACGGCAGCCTGATCACAGCCCTGAGCCAGATAAAAGCCCTCCAATCCCGCACCGCAGCAGACAAGCCAGCCATCTTCACCACCCTGCGCAGCGGCCTGGGAACGCTGATCGATCGCATGATCGCCGCCATCCCATCCGAATGGATTCGCCTCGGCGACGCCGTAAAGTTCGTCTCCAATGGCGATGAAGGCTGGCTGGTCGGAACAGCCAAAGAGGTAGAGAGATTCGACGCCGTGATGATGGCAGCTCCAGTCGACGTCGCCCGCTCACTCCTCGAGCCTATCGACGCCGAAGCAGCAGCCCTGATGCAGATGGGCGCCAGTTCAGCCGTCGTCGTCGGCTTCGGCTTCGCCGATGCGGCCGACCTCGTCGTCCCTCCCGGCTTCGGCTTCCTCGTCCCACCCGGCTCAGGCAGTCTCCTTCTGGCCGCAACCTTCATGGACCAGAAGTTCGCCGATCGAGTCCCGGAGCGCGGTCGCCTCCTGCGCGCCTTCTTCGGAGGAGCCGCCGCCGAACGGCTCATGCGTTGCGGCAACGACGAGACCGCCTCCGTGGCGCGGCTCGAGCTGGCGAGCATCCTCGGCCCCCTGCCCGAGCCTCAGGTCACCGTCATACGCAGATGGCCCCGCAGCCTGCCCCAATATGGCGTAGGACATCTGGAGCGCATGGCACAGCTCGACGCTCGAGTCCACGCATTGAACGGCTTGCATCTGCTCGGAAACGGATACCGAGGAGTAGGCCTCCCCGATCTCATCCGAGACGCACGCGCCGCCGCCCGAAACGAAGCCGACCGGCAGTAGAGACTGTCGTCATCAAGAGACCTGCGCCGAAAGCAAAGCATCAATCTCTGCCCGGCGCGGCATGGACGGAGCCGTCCCAGAACGTGTCACCGAGATACCGGCTGCCGCACACGCAAAACGCGCCGCTTCAACAATGTCCATCCCTTCGGACAGCCCCACGGCAAAGCCTCCATTGAAGGCATCGCCCGCGCCAGTCGTCTCAACCACAGCGCCGGCGTTCACTGCAGGCACATGCACCGTAAGCCTGCTGTTCCTGATCAGGACTCCCTCGGCCCCAAGCGTGATGATGACGTTGCGGACTCCACGCGCAAGCAGCGCATCCGCAGCCCTCTCCGCCCCAGCCCTGTCGGCCACCAGAACACCGGTGAGTGCCGCAGCCTCGCTCTCGTTGGGAGTGATGTAGTCGCAGTACTGGAAGATCGACTCCGGCATCCGCATAGCCGGTGCCGGGTTCAGAATGGTAGGCACACCATACGAGTGCGCCAGCCTCAGTCCATGTTCCACCGTCGGCATCGCAAGCTCCAACTGCGCGACAAACACACTGGAACTGGCAATAAGATCACTCGCCCGGTCAACCTCGCGCCCAGCTTGCTGATAAAGCTGACCCTGCCGCCCGCCCGCGCCGCAGCCACCGCCTGGTTTGAGCCTTTACCACCCGGTCCCAACTGAAACGAAGCGCCCATCCGCGTCTCGCCCCACGCCGGAAGAGCGTCCACCCGAAATGCCAGGTCTGCAACGTAACTGCCCATCACCGTAACCCACTTATCTGTCATATCCCTCATCCACCAAACGAATCGTCGTTTCGCCTGAGCATAGTCGAACGGACGTCCGCCTGTTTGTGAACAAGAGACGGAAACCGGCTTCTCTACCTCCAGCCCAAAGCTCTCTCATCTCGACAGCACCACCCGCTTTTTGCCCGCTACACCCGAGCTCCCCGTTTTTCTTGTCAAGCCCCCAAACGCCATAACTCCAATCCATTCAAAGAGATCCACGTGGCATTTTAGTTTCACCCAATCCGCTACTATGGATATAGTGATCGAAAAAACCCGGACAGCCTGCCGGGGCTTTTCTCTTCAAGAGAGCTTCACCTGTAAGATATTTAGAATGAAGACTTTGCCTGTAAAGTATCTGGAATGAAGACTTTGCAGATTTATATCAATCGTAAGTTACTGAATTAAAGCGACTTAAGCATCGCCCCCCCCCTCGGGGGGTAGCCCATTTCAAAATAGACGTTAGCCCGGAGAACGGAAAGATACGGCAGAAAAACGATCTAATTGGCGCCGAACCGGTAGGTTATGCCCGTACTGACGCGAATGTTGTTTTGGGTGTTGTTTTTAGCGTTGGGAATTCGGGTGTAGACATAGTCCACCTCACCGATCGTGAGTCCAAACCTCCGGCTCAGCCTCGTGGTAACGCCGCCACCGGCAAGCACCGCGAAGGAGTTGCGATTGATGGTGAACTGGAAGTTGACATCCTCTTTCGCACCGCCAAGCAGTATTTCGCCGTAGGGAACGAAGCGGCTGGACGTTCGCCGGCTGTAACGCGGGCCGAAGAGGTAGTTGATGATGGTGATGTTCTGCTGTGTGTTGTCCACGTTGTTCGCATGGGCAACGGCGATGTCGGCCAGAGCGCTCCAGACCGGCGTCAGGTTGAAGATGATGGTCCCGCTGCCGCCGTTGAGCCCGAAGCAGCCGCACTGGCCCGGCGGCGCATTCGCGTGGAAGTAGTTGTAGTTCGCTCCTATCTCCAGCCGCGGTATGTCGCCCTGAGCCAGACCTATGGGTATTGCCTGAGCATATAGATGCCCGGAGAAAGCAAGCAAAAATATCAGAAGAACAGTGCTTCTAACATGCATCAATCATTCTCCTACTGCACGACCAGCGTTGCGGTTGCAGTATGTTGTATCGAACCCTCGGCCCCCGTAACGCTGACCGAATAGGTTGTAGGAGTTAGCGTGAAATAGCCGCCAGCGCAGCCACTGAGAGCAGCGATAGGCAGAAGGGAGCCAAGGCACAGCAGAAGCACCATCAACATGCGCGGCATCTTGCGTCCATGTTTTCGAACCACACCGAGTCCGGCCAGGCCGAGCATTCCCAGTGCAATCGGCAGTCCGCGATGCGACGTCGGATCGCCTTGCGGCAGGCGATTCTGCGCGCTCAACGAACTGCTCGTCTTGATGTTGAGAACCACGCTGGTAGTGCCGCTTCCGGCAGCGATGGACGCCGGAGTAAAGGTGTAAGTCGTACCCGGCGGCAAGCCTGAAATGGTCAGATTCAGATCATTCAGGAAGGTCGTTGAGCCAACTGGAGCAAGGTCGAACTTGTAACTGGTCGAGTCACCGGGAAATATATTCTGGATGGCGACGCCGTTCACTACATTCGTAAAGTCCTGAACGATGTTCGTGATCGGAGCCGACGTGCTCGGAGCAAAGTTCGCATCACCCGAGTAGATCGCAACGATCTGGTGCGAACCCGTAGCCAGACCGCTCGTCGCATAGGCTGCGTCTCCGGACTTGGCAAAGGAAACAACGGTGCCGTTTGTGCTGAGCGCGGCAGTACCCAGTATGGTCGCACCTTCAAGGAAGGTGACAGTTCCGGTAGGAGTTGGACTTCCCGCAGCTACTGTGGCCGAGAAGGTGACCATGTTATGCAAGAGCTGAGTTGGACCACTCTGGGTTAGTGTGACCACGGTCGGAACCTTGCCGACTACTTGCCCGAGCGGTGCAGAGGTCGCGGTTTCGTAGTTGCTGTTTCCGCCGTAGGCAGCGGTAATGGTGTGCGATCCAATCGTCAGGGTAGAGGTGGTGAAGCTAGCGAGCCCGGCAGCGTTCACCGATCCCGCACCCAGGACGACAGCGCCATCGCGGAACGTCATCGTCCCACTTGCGGCTGCAGGTACAGCTGCAGTGAAGGTGACGGACTGGTTGAACTCTGCGGGGTTCACCGAAGACGTCAGCGCCACGACTGGAACGACCTTCGATACCACCACAGGAGTGATGGGCGAGGTTGCAGGATTGCTGGTGTCAGTGCCAGACGAAACCGCCGTAATGGGATTCGAACCAAGTGGCAGCGACGGCACTGTGATAGTGGCCACACCGTCGACTATCGTAGCAGTGCCGATCACGGTAGGACCGTCATAGAACGTGATAGAACCAGTGACTCCCGGAGGAACCTGCTCCGAGATCGTGACCGGAGTGTCCGTGGTTGGGGTGGCCGTCGACACAGTTGGCGGCGGCAGGACTGGAGTCATCTTCGTGACCGTCACCTGAGTTGCAGGCGAGGTGGCAGCGTTGTTGTTGGCATCTGCAGGCGTGCTGGCCGTAATGGAATCGGTACCAATCGGCAGCGTAGTTATCGTGATGGTAGCCACTCCGTTCACGATCGGCGCCGTGCCGATGACCGTCGAGCCGTTGTAGAACGTGACCGGACCGGTTACGCCAGAAGGAACAGTCTCGGAGATCGTCTCCGAACTGCCAAAGCCAAGGGTTGGAGCCGAGACAGCAGGCGGCGGCAATGTAGGTGTTCCCTTGTTGACCGTCTGGGTCAGAGGCGAGGAGCTGGCTGCGTTATAGCCCGCATCTCCACCATAGTCTGCCGTAATGGTGTGTGATCCGGCAGTCAGGGTAGCCGTAGTGAGAGCAGCCTGACCATTCGTCAACGTAGCCGAACCCAGCACGGTTGCACCATCGAGGAAGGTTACGGTCCCGGTTGCACCCGCCGGAGCAGTCACAGTGAAGGTGACAGACTGACCAGTCGACGATGGGTTGATCGATGAGGCCAGTGTGATCATCGGCGTCGTCTTCGTCACAGTTACGACAGTCGCGGGCGAGGTAGCAGGGTTGTTGTTCGCGTCACCTGGAGTGCTTGCCGTGATTGGATCGGTCCCGACAGGCAGTGTAGTCACAGTAATGGTGGCAACGCCATTGACAATCGGCGCCGTGCCGATTGGGGTTGAACCTTCATAGAAGGTGACTGGGCCCGTCACGCCAGGCGGCACTGTCTCGCTGATCGTCTCCGGGCTGCCAACCGTCGTATTGGTCGACGATACGGTAGGCGCCGGTAACACAGGCGTCTCCTTGTTGACCGTCTGCGTCAGGGGTGCCGAGGTGGCGGAGCTGCTGTTCGCATCGCCGCTGTAGCTCGCAGTGACGATATGGGATCCAGCCGTAAGAGTCGACGTAGTGATAGTCGCTACACCATTGTTCACGGTTGCAGTACCAAGCGCTGTAGAACCGTCTAAGAACGTTATCGTTCCGCTAGCGGTGGTCGGCACAGTCGCGGTAAAGGTGACGGACTGGCTCACCGTGGAGGGGTTGGCCGAGGAGACCAGCGTTACCGCCGGAGTCGCCTTCGATACAACCTGCGTGGTTGTCCCGGTCGCCGAGGTGTTGTTTCCGTCGCCACCATAGCTCACCGTGATCGGGTCGGTGCCCACGGGCAACGTCGTGGTCGTGACCGTCACCGTACCTGTCGGGCTTATTGTTCCGGTGCCGACGGTTGTGCCGCCGCTCGTAATCGTTACGGTGCCAGTAGTACCAGGAGGTACCGTAGTCGTGATCGTGACGGGATCGCCATAGGTACTTGGGCCCGACGTCGTTACCGTAACGCTTGGGGTTGTCTTTCCAACGATCTCGGTCGTTGATCCCGTTGCCGGATAGTTATTGTTGTCACCACCATAGCTGGCCGTAATCGTATCGGTGCCCACTGGCAGCTCTGTAGTCGTGATAATGACAGTGCCTGCCGGCGTTACGGGGCCGGAGCCAAGCGTGACTCCACCACTCGTAATCGTGACTGTGCCGGTAGTGCCTGGGGGTACGGTAGTCGTAATCGTAACGGTCCCGCCGTAGGTGCTGGGGCCGGAGGTTGTCACCGTTACAGTCGGCGTTCCCTTGTTGACCGTCTGGGTCAAGCTCGCAGTCGCAGTGTTGTTATTCCCGTCGCCACCGTAGGTCGCTGTGATGGTGTTGCTGCCAATAGGAAGTGTCGACGTAGTTGCGGTGGCAACTCCATTCACCACAGGTGACGTGCCCAACGTTGTCCCGCTCGTAAATATCACCGTTCCAGTTACATTTGTTGGCAGTGTCGCGGTAAAAGTCACAGATTGGTCGAAGGTCGTGGGGTTTGCAGACGAAACGAGCGCCACTGACGGCGAAGCCTTCGAGACCGTCTGAGTCGTTGTCCCCGTGGCGGAGTTATTGGTGCTATCGCCTCCATAGCTCGCTGTGATGGTATCCGTTCCTACCGGCAATATCGTAGTCGCGATCGCTGCCGTCCCTGCGGGAATCACTGTCGCGGTGCCCAGCGCCGTGCCACCGCTTGTAAACGCAACCGTGCCGGTAGTCCCTGCGGGCAAACTGGCCGTAATGGTGACCGAGCTGCCGTAAATGCTCGGACCGGAAGTAGTCACTGTCACGGTAGGCGTAATCTTCTCGACGGTCTGGGTCATCGTCGCCGTTGAGGTGTTGTAATTGCTATCGCCGTTGTAAGTGGCCGCAATAGAATCGTTGCCGACCGGGAGCGCCGACGTCGTTACAGTCGCCACTCCGTTTGCAATGGTTGCTATACCCAGCGTCGTCGCACCGCTAGTAAATGTCACCGTTCCGGTCACGCCGGTAGGCAATGTGTCGGTAAAGGTGACGGAAGCCCCTGGCGTTGACGGATTCACCGATGAAGTTACTGTCCCTGCCGGAGTTGCCTTTGCAACCACCTGAACAGTCGTCCCAGTTGCCGTATTGTTGTTGGAATCACCACCATAAGTGGCCATGATCGTGTCGTTCCCTGCTGGCAACGTGGTCGTTGTCACCGTCACCACACCGGCATTGATCGTGCCTGCGCCCAGCGTGACTCCACCGCTCGTAATCGTTACAGTTCCGGTCACTCCGGTTGGCACGGTTGCAGTAATCGTGACCGCCCCGCCGTAGGTGCTGGGACCCGAAGTCGTCACCGTCACCGTTGGGTTCGCCTTAAGGACCGTCTGCGTAAGGCTCGCCGAGGACGTGTTGTTATTGTCGTCGCCGCTATAGTTTGCGGTGATAGGATCACTGCCGGTGGGCAGCGCCGACGTCGTTACGGTCGCCACTCCGTTCACGATGGTTGCCGTACCCAGTGCCGTCGCACCGCTAGTAAATGTAACGGTACCAGTAGCATTTGCAGGCAGAGTCGCCGTGAAGGTGACGGCCTGGTTTACGGTAGAGGGGTTTACCGAAGAGGCAAGCGCCAGTGCCGGCGAGGCTTTTGAAACACTCTGGGTTGTAGTCCCAGTCGCAGGATTATTGGTTGCGTCACCAGGGTAGCTTGCCGTAATAAGATCGCTGCCCATCGGCAATGCAGTCGTCGTTATGGTGATGGTTCCGCTTGCGGAGCCTGTACCCAGCGTGACTCCACCGCTGGTAATGGTCACAGTGCCGGTCGCGCTCATGGAGAGACTCACCGTGATCGCGACTGACGCGCCATAGACGCTCGGGCCAGAGGTCGCTACCGTCACCACAGGCGTCGTCTTCGCAACAACCTGGGTCAGGGTTGCGACGGAGGTGTTGTTATTGGCGTCACCGTTATACGTTGCAGTGATGGGATTGCTGCCAAGTGGAAGCGCCGATGTTGTTGCGGTCGCAGTTCCGCCCGCCACCGGAGAAGTACCCAACACCGTTGCGCCACTCGTAAAAGTCACCGTACCGGTCAACCCCGTGGGAAGCGAATCCGTAAAGGTCACCGCAGCGCCGGGAACCGATGGGTTCCCCGACGAAGTCAAAGTCGTCACAGACGTCTTCTTCGCTACCGTTTGTGTAGTCGATCCAGTTGCGGTGTTGTAGTTTCCATCTCCACCATAGGTGGCCGTAATGGGATCGCTTCCCGCCGGCAACACCGAGGTGGTAATCGTCGCAATGCCCGACGCGTTTACCGTTCCCGTACCCAATGTCGTCGAGCCACTGGTGAATACAACCGTTCCGGTTGGGCCTGCTGGCAGGCTCGCGGCGATCGTCACCGGATCGCCGTAGGTGCTTGCGCCAGAGGTCGTCACCGCTAGCGTTGGGGTCGCCTTGTTCACTACCTGCGTAACAATCGGCGAGGTGGCAGCGCTGTGACTGCCATCCCCGCTATAGACCGCGGTGATGTCATGCGATCCAGCCGCGAGAGCAAAGGTTGTAAATGACGTTGTCGTGCCGGAGAGGGTGCCAATCCCCAGCGTCGTCGGGCCATCCTTGAAGGTCACGGAGCCTGTCTCGCCGGAGGGCACCGTAGCAGTGAAGGTGACGGACTGCCCATAAATCGAGGGGTTCGGCGAAGACGCCAACAAGATGCTCGCAACCGTCACACTTACGCTGCTGGAGGAACTGGTATTGTAGTTCGCATCGCCTGGATACACTGCCTTCAAGGAATCATTGCCTGGCGGCAGAGCAGTTGTCGTGAGCGTGGCGACACCGTTACTCAGCGTTCCTGTGCCAAGCAACGTAGCACCATTGAAGAATTTTATCGATTCGCCATCCGTAGTCGTTGTTGGTGGCCCCACGGTGTAAGGACTCAGCGTTGCAGTCATCGTAACGGCCTGCCCCGCCAACGTGGCCGAGGATGGAGACACTGCAAGGCTCAGCGTTGTTGGTGTCGGCGCTGCCAAAAGCGGGATCGTTGAGGAAATACTACTCAGGTAGATGGAGTCGCCGGAGTAGCTTGCATCAACATAGTGGGTGCCGCTGCCCAGGGGGAAGAGCGCGACTCCCGTAAGCGCAGCAGCATCTGCCCCCTGACTCACTTCGCTCAGAGAGACCGCGGCCTGGGGATTGTTCGCATCCGTTCCTATCAGGTCCGCATTGCCGTCGTTGTTGTAGTCTCCCGCATTCACTGCATAGGTAAGCGCAAAGCCACCTATAACCGGCTCAGAATAGGCCTGGAAGGTGCCGTCCCCATTGCCCAGGTAGACCAGCGCGCCGTAGCTGCCTCCCGCGATGATGTCCGGCTTCCCATCGCCATTTACATCGGCAAGATGCGGGTCTGAGGGAATATCCGAAACATAGGTCACGGTCGACTTAAAGGTGCCATCGCCTTTTCCAATAAGAACGAAGAGATAATTGCCGATATGGGTGCTTCCAGTAATCGTACTGGCGACTACATCCGGTATGTTGTCGGCGTTTGTGTCGCCTACAGTTAGAAACTCGCCTATCTTCGACGCGGTTAGCACGGGAGCTTGGAAGGTGCTATCGCCGTTGCCCAGCGCAACATATAAATCGGATAAACTACTGCTGGAAGCAGCAGTGGTCACGGCATAGACTAGGTCATCGTTACCATCTTGATTGAAGTCGGCGACGACCACATCGTGCGCTGCCTTAGGAGTGGTAAGTGAAACAACTCCGGCCTGAAAGGTACCATCACCATTTCCGATGAAGGTCGTTACGTTTTGCTGCAGACGATCGGTAACAGCAATATCAAGAATTCCGTCGCCATTGAAGTCGCCCTTGGCCAGACCCGCGACGTCCCCTGACGTATATGAGACAGGAGTCTGGAATGATCCATCCCCATTGCCCAGCAGAATAACCAGCCCACCATTCGTATTGTCGGAGCAGCCCAACGCGATATCCGGATTTCCATCGCGGTTGAAATCGGCAAGAAGAATCTTCAGTGCCTTGCCTGTCGCGCAGCCGGGGTAATTTACCTTCGGCTGAAAGGTTCCATCGCCATTACCCAGCAGGACTGTGACTGTGTGATTGGCATCTCCGGTTACTACATCCAGATTGTTGTCGCCATCAAGATAGTCCGAAGCGATCGCGACGGACCTTTGTGTAGTACTGCTTGTGGCGATGGGAAACGGAGAGTTAGGGGCTTGAGTAAAGTTATTGCTCAGCGTGGCAGGGCCAAGCGGTTGACTTCCGAGCAAATTATTGCCGGCGCTCGTGTCCAGGAAAGAGATATTTCCGCCTGGCCCAGCTACCACAGATCCAATGCCCGTTACATTGCCCGTCAGGTTATAGTTGCCCACGCTTCCCGTGGACAGAATCGCAGTTGTCGTAGAGTAGGTTCCCTGTACCGAATAAGAGACCGTGTTCGACACGTTTGTCGCGTAAATATTATTTGCCCGGTAGACCGCCTTGTAACTGTGAACGCCAAGGGGGCCGCTGCCGATTTTGACTTGAGCGGTCGCGCTAGCCGACGTTAGCTGAACCATACCCAGGGCGGTATTGTTCTCGCAAAAGGCCGCGGTGGCATCGCAAAAAAGCACAAAACCGGCACTGACCGGCGCCCCACCTGCTGTCACCGTCGCCGTCAAAATAATCGGCGTTTTATACGGCACCGAGGTGGCCGAGATCGCCAGCGTCGTTGTTGTCACCGTAGTAGTCGCGTGGGCTACAGGAACGAACATTGCCGTCAGAAACATGAGAAGTGCTGCAAAATAAGTCTTGCGAATGGGCAATAGTACCGGGGAACGGGGAGACTTAGGTGTCATAGGTTCCTTAAGCACGGCAAATAGTTCAATATGACTTTCGTAACAAACCCTAACCGCCCTCTTTTAGCGCAGATATCACCCGAAAGTTGCACCGTTGCCATTGGTTTCCTCAGCCATTTGGCCAACGAAAGCTCAAAAACATAACTCACCTGTAATAAGTGAGTTGCCTTATTTTTGTTGCTAAATAGGTTGTTAGCTATTTAGTAAATTAAGTAACTGCATCTGTTTCGAATTACATCAATTCGTGTCGAATCCTCTCTCGCGATCTGGAAGGTTCCCGAGGCAAATTCCGGCGACCACAGTCCATAGAAGCGGCCCCGCATCGGGATGGCTATGAATTTTCGAGAAGGGGCACGGCGTTGATTCTGCCAGCGTAAAAGACGCGAGAATCAACACAATCTGCCGGAGGTACACCGCGATCTATGTTCAGGAAGGATGGTCAGCCCTAGTGGACGATTTTAGAGCGTGTTTCATAAATGGGTACGGCCTCAAGCTGAGTACTTATGCGTGAGGCGGTTGATTTGGTGAGCTTCTGGAGTGAGCAAGAAACGATTCGAACTGTTGACGGATGGGCAGTGGACATTGATCGAGCCGCTGTTGCCGGAGCCGAAGCGGCGGAAGGATAACCGAGGTCGTCCGTGGGCCTCGAACCGGGCCTGTTTGGAGTGGATTCTCTGGGTGCTCCGGACGGGATCTGCGTGGCGGTTTCTGCCTGACAAGTACCCATCTCCGGCCACCTGTTGGCGTCGCCTCAAGCAGTGGGAAGAGGACGATGTGTGGCTGGATGCGTGGCGGGCGCTGCTGGGCGCCCTCGATGGCGAGGGCCTGCTGAAGTGGGAAGAAACCTTTCTGGACGGCAGCTTCGCTCCGGCGAAAAAGGGGGCGCTGCGGTCGGTAAAACCAAGCGCGGCAAGGGAACGAAGTGGATGGTACTGGTCGACGGCCAAGGTCTTCCACTGGGAGTTCGGCTGGAAAGTGCCTCTCCGGGTGAAGCTACGCTTGCCGAAGCCACGCTCCGAGAGGTCCGTGTCCCCCGAGCGAAAGGCCGCCCACGGCAAAAGCCGAAGCGGGTGATCGCCGACCGCGCCTACGACTCGGACCCGTTGCGCGAGTGGCTGAAGAAGCGCGGCATCGAACTGATCGTCCCCTCCCGAAAGAACAGCAGGCACAGGCGCTATGAAGATGGTCGCAAGCTGCGCCGCTACAAGCGGCGTTGGATCATCGAACGCACCAACGCTTGGCTCGGTCAATTCCGCCGCTTGCTCGTTCGTCATGAACATCTCCTCACCAC
>WNGR01002152.1_pt1 | contig 21708 bp, 22 predicted proteins | sample 5407581 | NCBI WGS metagenome assembly WNGR01 (sample SAMN13153383, study PRJNA577476) | soil metagenome | isolation source: 80 cm soil or saprolite under Garry oak tree replicate 2 | place: USA:California | collected 2016-06-15
GCCGAAAAGATATCCCGAAGCCAAATTGTGGGATATCACGGGAAAAGCTAGAGGCTAGGAGCTAGAGGCTAGGAGCTAAGAGAATGCTGCATACATTTGTTGCATACGTTGAAGACAAGCCGGGCGTGCTGACGCGCGTGGCATCGCTTTTCCGCCGGTTGAATATCAACATTATTTCGCTCACTGTGGGTCGCAGCGAACGCGAGGGGCTTTCGCGACTGACGCTGGTCTGCGAGGCTTCGGCGGAGGCGGGCCATCGCATCCGTGCGAGTTTGTTCAAGCTCGAAAATATTCTGGATGTAGATGACATTGCGGGCGCTCCGGCGGTGACGCGCGAACTGGCGCTCATCAAGGTTGCGGCGACGCGGCATACGCGCTCTGCGATCTTCGAGCTGGTTGAGGTATTTCGCGCGCGCATTGTCGATCTGACAGCAGAGTCGCTGATGATTGAGATGACGGGTGTCGAGAGCAAGATCGAGGGGCTTATCCAGGTGCTCAACGAAAGCGAGAGCCGGATTCTGGAGATTTGCCGCAGCGGAAAGATGACCATGCGGCGCGGGCATCACACCAGCGGCGTGCTGCGTGCGATGGGCGCACGTGAAGACGGAATTGACGAGGCCGAACAGGCCGTTGAGAACGCCGCAGTCGTTGAGCCTGAGTAGAGCGAGAACACTCGAAGGGTCAAATGCCCTGCCTATCGATCTTGGGCGCCTTGACGCGGCCGTCCAACACAAAAACTTGCGGCACGGAACATCGCCGCCGAATTCAAACACTTTAACTACGCAACCAAAAGGAAGAGTCGAAACGAACATGGCAAAGACCTACTACGATCACGACGCGGACCTTTCCCTCATTCAGGCCAAGAAAGTGGCTATCATCGGCTACGGCTCCCAGGGGCATGCCCACTCCCTCAACCTCAAAGACTCAGGCGTACAGGTGAAGGTAGGCCTTGCCGCGGGCTCCAAGTCGATTGCCAAGGCGCAGAAGGCGGGGCTCGAAGTCGGCACTGTGCCTGACGTGACCAAGTGGGCTGACGTGGTGATGGTTCTGGTACCGGATCAGACGGCGGCCAAGTTGTATAACGAAGAAATAGGCCCAAATCTTTCCGCCGGCAAACTGCTGCTGTTCGCCCATGGGTTCAACATTCACTTCAAGACCATCAGTCCCGCCGCAGGAATCGACGTAGGCATGGCCGCGCCCAAAGGCCCCGGCCATCGCGTGCGCGAAGTGTTCACCGAGGGCGGCGGTATCCCCGGACTGATCGCGGTTCACCAGGACGCGACCGGCAAGGCTCATGCGCTGACGCTCAGCTATCTCAAGGGGATTGGATGCACGCGGGCAGGAGTGCTGGAGACCACGTTCAAGGAAGAGACCGAGACTGACTTGTTTGGCGAGCAGGCCGTGCTGTGCGGCGGTGTGAGCGCGCTGATCAAGGCGGGGTATGAAACGCTGGTCGAGGCCGGCTACCAGCCCGAGAGCGCGTACTTCGAAGTGCTGCACGAACTTAAGCTGATCGTCGATTTGATCTATCGCGGCGGACTGGCTTATATGCGCTACTCCATCTCGGATACGGCAGAGTGGGGCGACTACGTGAGCGGCCCGCGCGTGATCAACGCGGAGAGCCGCAAGGCGATGAAGGCCATCCTGACGGAGATTCAAAACGGAGAGTTTGCCAAGCGCTTCCTGGCCGACCAGAACTCCGGCCGCAAGGAGTTCCAGGCATTCCGCGATGCCGAAGCCAAGCACCCCATCGAGATCGTGGGCAAGCAGCTTCGCGCGAGCATGCCGTTTCTCGATCCGGTCACTGTGGAACAAGTGGCGAAGAATCGCTAATCGCGACCGCGCACACGCACACGCACACGCCGAAAAACTACGGCCTCAATTACCGTTCTGCAGACGCCGCAGGAAGGTAGTTGAGGCCGGTTTGTTTTGAGAGATGAGGCTATCTGCCTTGGCCGGCCTTGATCATTCGTGGCGCTTGCCCTGAAGATTCTGTCCTCCCTGGTGCAATATCAGGGACGTGATTGCGCCGCCGGCATCGGGGATGAACTCGATTTCGGCATTCACCTGCTTCGAGAAGAAGCACGGATGGCCGTCTTTCACTCCCAGATACATCAGCGGGAGTGCCGGCTGGCCGGAGCCTTGCGCCGTCAGACCGTCGCCGGCTATTGCCATGGTGAGGGAGAACATCGGCCCCAGATCGAAGGCGCCGACGAATCGGGCCAACTCTGCTTTGCTGATGGCGACCGCTTTGCGTTCGGAGGCGAGGGTCACGGGCAGTCCCAAGACTACGTCGAGTAGTTGATTGCTCATGACCGGCGGCGCCGATCCGTTGACATTGCTCAGCACAATGACGGCGATGTGCTTGTCGGGCACATACATGAGGTTGGTATTGAATCCCTCGATGCCTCCGCCATGTTGCACGACGTCGAGCCCGGCTTTCCTGGAGACCATGACGCCGAGGCCGTAGTCCCCTTTGCCGGTGGTGGTCATGGCCTTGAGCGAATCCGCCGAGAGCACCTTTCCGCCAAAGAGGCCGCGCTGCCACTTGAGCAGGTCACCGGTTGTGGAGTAGATGGAGCCCGCGGCCCACGGCACGGTCATGGATTCGGAACGCGCCAGCACGAGGCCGCCGACGCCCGGCATGTAGCCCTGCGCCACGCTTGGGCAGGATCAGTTGATCGGTGTCGAGGCCTGTGTCTGTCATGCCGAGCGGGTCAAAGATGCGCTCCCGAAGCAGTTCGCCGTACTTCTTGCCGCTGACCTTTTCGATGATCGTTCCGAGAACTTCGTAATTCGAATTGCTGTAGTGGAACCTGCTGCCCGGCTCGAATTCCAGCGGCTTGTCGCTGAAGAAGGCGAGTTCCTCGGCAGGGGTGCGCGGGCTCATGCTCCATACCGGAAACTCCTTCATCTCAGTGAAGCTGGGGATGCCGGAGGTGTGTCCGAGGAGTTGCGCCAGCGTAACCTTTTCCCAGGCTTTGGGCGCCTCGGGAAGATAGGTGCTGACCGGATCGGAGATTTTGAGTTTGCCGTCCTGCTGCAGGAGGAGAACGAGCGCCGCAGTGAATTGTTTGGGTGAGCGATCCCAGCCGGAACTTGGCATCGGGAACGTTGGGGATGCCCCACTCCAGATCGGCCATGCCGTAGCCCTTGTCGAGAAGCACGCGGTCGCCATCGACTACGAGCACAGCGCCCATGAAGGCATCGCCAGCCGTATACGAGCCGGCTACCTGATCGAGGCGAGCCTTGATCGCTGCATCGTCTGTGCCCTGCGCCAGACTGACGCCGCACCCCAGCGCGCACACGCATGCGCACACTATCCCCTGGAGCAACCGGTTCATAGAAACTCCGTTCCTGGATGATTTGGCTCTACCAGATTACACGGGTGAGGTTTTTGGAGCGTGTGAAAAACGGGCGGACTGCCCTGAATCGGCTATTCTGAAAGTGCGTGCACCGGAGGTCCCCATGCTTTCCCCCGCCGCTTCTCCGCCTGCCACACCAACGTCTGTTGAAACCATTGCCGCTGCGCTAGAAAAGGTGACGCCGCTTCAGGGCTTGTCGCTGGAGGACCGGCTATGGCTGGCGAACCATGGCGAGGAACTGATTGCGCAGCCAGGCGATGTGCTGTTTGAATCCGGTGCGCCCGCCGACCGCATGATATTGATTCTCAAGGGTGAAATCCACGTGCATCGCCAGAGCGGCGGCCCTATGGCTCTGTTCATAGGGCGCACGGGCCAGATGACCGGTTTGCTCCCTTTCTCGCGCATGAAGTCGGCCGGGGGCCAAGGCGTCGCGGTATCGCCGACGTGGGTGCTGCTGATTCACAAGTCTCTGTTTCCTGAGATGTTACATGCCATCCCTTCGATGACGCAGCGAGTGGTTTCCACGCTGCTTGACAGGGTGCGCGAAGTCACGCGGATCGAGCAGCAGGCCGAAAAGTTGACTGCCCTGGGCAAGCTGGCCGGCAATCTCGCTCATGAGCTCAACAATCCAGCCTCTGCCGCCCAACGCGCCGCCTCAGGGCTTATTGGGGAGCTGCGCGCCAACCGCCGCGACCGCTTCAAGCTGGTGAATCTTTGTCTCAATGAGCAGCAGGTGGGCGCAATCGAAGCTTGGGAACAGCGGATTCTCGAACGCCGCCAGGCAGCCGAGCCTGAGGATGCGGGCGACCTGATATCGCGTGAGGAAGCCCTGCGCAGTTGGCTGACTGCCCTGCCCTGCGAAGCGGCGTGGGACGTAGCGCCGCAATTGGCCGAGCAGGGAGCCACGGTCGCCGATCTGGACAATCTGCGCACGACCCTTAGCGCCGAGGAAGCCTCAATTGTTTTGCGGTATTTCGCCCGCTATCTTCGCACCACTCGCTCCGTGGACACGCTGATCCACTCAACTGCCCGGATCTTCGACCTGATCAGTGCCATCAAGGCGTATTCATACATGGACAGGGCGGCCATCTTAGAGGTCGATGTGCCGGCAGGCCTCGACGCGACAGTGCAGATGTTGCAGTCGCGCATGAAGAATGTTGTTGTGGAGCGCGATTATCAGCCGGAACTGCCCTGCATCAGTGCCTATGGCAGCGAATTGAACCAGGTATGGACGGCTCTGATTGAGAATGCCCTCGATGCTTTAGCCCAGGTCGGCGGTAAGGGGCGTTTGAAGCTGTGTTGCCGCATGGAAGCCGACATGCTGCTGGTGGAGATATGGGACAGCGGTCTGGGCATCCCTTGCGACTTGCAGGACCGCATCTTCGAACCTTTCTTCACGACCAAGCCGCCGGGGCAAGGTCTGGGCCTGGGCCTGGACAATGCAATGCGCATCGTTCGCAAGCATCGGGGCCATCTGGGCGTCCGCTCTGAGCCCGGTTCTACGTGCTTCAGGGTTCGCCTGCCGCTGGATCAGTTCCAGGCATATTGATTGTCGGGCCTGCGATGGCAAAGCCGGCTGCTGGAGGAGTTCGTTGACTGAAGCCTCAAACCATAGCCAACAGAAAACCACAATTGCCCCGATGCTTTCTGTGCGCGACGGCGCAAAGGCGATTGAGTTTTACAAGGCGGCATTTGGAGCGACCGAACTGTTCCGCGTGGAGAGCCCGGACGGTGCGGTGGTGGCGCAGCTTTCGGTGGGAGATGCGGATTTCTGGCTGGCCGACGAGTCGCCAGCGAATCAGAACTTCAGTCCAGTGACACTGGGAGGCGCCACGGCACGCATGGTGATGATCGTGGACGATCCTGATGCGACGTTCGATCGGGCCGTCGGCGCAGGCGGAACTGTGGTGTGGCCGGTTGCGGATCAGGACTATGGCTGGCGGGTGGGCCGATTGGCCGATCCGTTTGGACATCATTGGGAGATTGGCAAGCCGCTCAGAGGCAACTCATGAAGGCCAATGACTAGAAGGAGACGTCGGCCGGTTCGGTTACCCGCAGAACGGACTGGTCGCCGGTCATCTGTTTCCAGGCGGTACGAATCGCGTCAACTTTATCGCGGTTCGGCTGCGAATCGGGATAAAGGATGATGAGCATCTTCGTCCGCAGGCGCTCGGGCGTGGTCTGATTCTTTCCCTGCCATTGCCCATAGACATCGATAACGCTGAGGCCGTCGGGAAAGCGCGAGGTGACTTCGCGGTCGAGGAACTCTCGCCAGCGGGTCTCGCTGATTCCCTGTTCGAGATGATCGGAAGGGCCGAGGCCGAAGTAGAGTTTGGTGTCTACCCAACCTTGTGCGGCACCCGGATGAGCCCGGTCGCCAGTGAGGATCGGCGGTGCTGTGGTCGCCACCCTGTGCGTGGAGCAAGCTGCCAGTACGACCGCCAGGGACGAAGCCAACAGAGCTGAAGGAACCCGCATTCTTTCTCCGCGATCGGGGTTGCTACTTCTCGATGTCAACGCCTCGCCAGAAGGCCACGAATCCCTTTATTTTTCGAGCTGCAGGCTTGGGGTCGGGGTAGTACCAGGCGGCGTCAGGATTGTCCTGCCCCTCGATCAAGAGGCTGAGATAGCGGGCTTGTCCCTTCCACGGACACGTGGAGGTTGTGCTGCTGGGGCGAAAAAACTCGCGCTTGAGGCTGGCTTCAGGAAAGTAGACGTTTCCTTCGACTGTCTCGGTGACGTCGCTTTCGGCGATGACTTTGCCGTTCCAAATTGCTCGTGCCATTGGGCTATTCCGGTCGAATCACAGATTCACCCGGCGCCGGTCTGGGAAGGCCGGCGCGGGCAATGGATACGACACTACCAGAGATTTTTGGGGATGGCGAGGGCAGTTGGGGTCCAAAGTGACGAACGGAACCTACTTTGCCGCCGCAATCGAATCAATGTGAACGCTTTTGCTGGCGGAGTCGGCGGTGGCCGCAACGGTCACATGGTCGCCATAGAAGCCCTTAACGGCGTCGGGATTGTCGATCTTCCAGACTTCTTTTTTGCTCTCATCGACGAAAACCGGCTGCATGCCGCCTTCAACGCACTTCTTGACGCAGGCTGCGCCTGATCCGGTGTGCTTAGCGCCGCACATCGAGTCGGAGATCCACCCGTTGATCTTGGCCGAGTCGGCAGCCCGAGCCGCGATTACGGCGAATGAGAAAACGGCAACCAGCAGGGCGATGGTGCGTTTCATTAGAGCCTCCTGTGAGGTAGTGTGTACCGCGTAAACATCATGCTCCCCGAGCCGGGGATTCGGCAAGGTGTGGCGGTGTTTCACAATTTACGGCATTTTCGGAAATACTGTGGTCTTTCACGCTTTATTGAAGCCGCCGCTCGCTGATGGTCGCGGCTACCAGGATTGTGGTTTTTGGTCTACACCATTTCCGAAAATGCGTTAGCGTGTGACGCTTACCGAACCGGCCCGGGAAGGCTCATTTAACCACTGATTTTGCCGGCTGCTGCGCATGGCTTCGACGTTTTTCTGCGCGATCTCATATTTGGCTGAAGCCACCGTGAACCTTTTCACAAGCTCTGATGTCTTCACCAGGAAGCCAGGATTTTTTTCGCGAACGCTATCGAGGATCGGCGCGAATTTGGCGAGAAGGAGGAAGCCCTCCGCGTTGCAATCGACGAACAACTCGGCAGAGACCGCGCCGTGCAGCACCATGGCGGCTGCCATCTCCCAATAAGACAGCACCTGCCTTACAAAGGCGTTGTGAGGATCATCGCGGTTCATCGCGACCGCGAAGTAGTCTTCTGCGGTGGCAGGCCAGAATTCGCCGATCACCCAGGCGCGGGCTTGCCGCATCACGGTTTCCCTGCGCAGTTCATAAAGTCTGAGAATGATTTCGGCATCGGCCGGCGTTGCCAGCATTCGTTCCATCTGCATTTGCGCCATGTTGGTAAGTCCCCGCTGTCCCATACTAACGGAATCAGCGGGGGACCGTATCAGGCAGGCTGCAGTTCCCTCTTGCTGCCTTTGTTCTCAACAACCGGGCCGTGGGTCTCAGGTGTGGGCGGCGGAGGTGCGTCGCCGATGCGCTTGGAGTAGGTGCACACCACATTGCTATCGGCCGCAGGCTCGGGAGCCTTCTTGCCGCGCTTCTTGGGAGCCGGGGTTTCTTCTTCCGCAGGCTTCTTCTTGTTGGGGCACTCGAGATAGATGCCGGACTTCAGGGTTTTCTCAACCAGGTATGGGCTCCCGCACTCAGGGCACTTCGTCGGCACGGGCTTGAAGTTGGACGTGAAGTCGCACTTGGGATAGTTGGTGCAGCCCCAGAAGATATTGCCGCGCTTGGCCTTGCGCTCGGCAAGATCGCCGGTACCGCACTTGGGGCACTTCATGCCTTCGATGATGTTCTGCTTGACGTATTTGCACTTGGGGTAGCCGGAACAGGAGACGAACTCGCCATAAGCACCCTGGCGGAGCACGAGAGGCTTGCCGCATTGCGGGCAATCTTCGCCGGTGGGCTGGGGTGCGGACTGCTTCTGCTGCTGTTTCGAACTCAGCTTGCGGAAGGTCTTGCACGGCGGATCTTCGTTGTAGCCAGGGCAGGACATGAACATGCCGAACGGCCCGCGGCGCAGCACCATGACTCGGCCGCAGTTGTCGCAATACTCTTCCTGCTCACCGGCTTCCTGTGCTTCGGGGGTGTTGAGGTCGGGCTTGGCTGCGGTGTTTTCTTTGGTGAAGGTGCAGCTTGAAGGATCTTTTTTGTTGTACGCCGAACATGCGAAGAAGGTGCCGAACTTGCCCCACTTCAACAGCAGCGGAGATCCACAGAGATCGCACTTCTCGTCGGTCTTGATCTCCATGCGCTTGATGTCTTCCATCTTTTTGTCGGCATCTTTCAGCTCATCTTCGAAGTGGTCGTAGAAGCCGTTGAGCAGAACGGTCCACTTCTCCTTGCCTTCTTCAATATCGTCGAGCTCTTCTTCAAGGCGCGCGGTGTACTTGGTGTCGAAGATGTAAGGGAAATTTTTCACCAGCAGATCGCACACCACCACACCGATCTCGGTGGGATAGAAGCGGCCGCTGATCTTGGTCACGTACTCGCGATCCTGAATGGTGCTGATGATGGAGGCATAGGTTGAAGGCCGGCCGATGCCGCGCTCTTCAAGTACTTTCACGAGCGACGCTTCGTTGTAGCGCGGAGGCGGCGAGGTGAAGTGCTGCTCGTTATCGAGCTTCTCGAGAACCAGCGCCTTGACGCCGTCGAGGCTGGGCAGCTTGTTCTTCGACTCGTCTTCTTCATCGCCTTTGTCTTCGGCGACCTCGTAGACCTTGAGGAATCCGTCGAAGCGGAGCACGGAGCCACTGACACGGAAGTCATAGGTTTTACGCGTCGTGGGTGACACCGCCGCGATTTTCGCCGTGGTGACATCGAAGATCGCGGGCATCATCTGCGAGGCGACGAACCGCTGCCAGATGAGGCGATAGAGTTTGAGTTGCTCGTCGCTGAGATAGCGCGCGACTGACTCCGGAGTGCGAGAAGCATCGGTGGGACGGATGGCTTCGTGCGCATCCTGCGCATCCTTTTTACCCTTGTAAACATTGGGCGTCGCAGGAAGATACTTCTGTCCGAGTTGTTTGCCGATCCACTCCCGAGCGCCGGTGATTGCGTCAGGAGAGACGCGCGGCGAATCGGTACGCATGTAGGTGATGAGGCCTGTGGTTCCCTCAGGACCCAAGTCAACGCCCTCATAGAGCCGCTGCGCCACGCCCATGGTGCGGCGCACGTTAAAGCCCAACTTGCTTGACGCATCGCGTTGCAGCTGGCTGGTGATGAAAGGCGCGAGAGGCTTGCGCTGCTGCTCGCGGGATTGTACCGACACCAGCGACCACGATGCTTTTTGGAGCGCTGCGACAACTTCATCCATCGACTTTTTGTCGGGAAGCGCGTTGGCGAGGAACTGATCCTTGCCATCTTTGTCTTTGCCGTTCGCGACACGGGCAGGTTCGCCATCGATTCCAATAAAGCGCGCCTTAAGCTTCTTGTCGGCGTGCCTTTCGGCGTGGAGAAAAGCATCGAGAGTCCAATATTCAACTGGACCGAAAGCGGCGATCTCGCGTTCGCGTTCTACTATCAGGCGCACCGCGACGGTCTGCACCCGTCCGGCCGACAAGCCGCGGCGCACTTTATCCCAAAGCAGTGGAGAAACCTGGTAGCCCACCAGGCGGTCGAGCACACGCCGGGTCTGCTGCGCGTCCACCAGATTCTGATCGACGTCGCGTGCGTGGCTGAATGCTTCCTGCACGGCCTTCTTGGTGATTTCGTTGAAGGTGACGCGGCGGATCTTTTTGCGCTCTTTCGCACTGGTGCCCAACTGAATAGCAAGGTGAGCAGCGATGGCTTCGCCTTCGCGGTCGGGGTCAGGTGCGAGGAAGATTTCGTCGGCCTTGGCGGCGGCGCGCTTCAACTGTCCGACTACCTTCTCCTTGCCGGGTGACACGATGAGTGTCGGCACGAACGTGCGGTGCTTCAGTTCAACGCCAATATCGTTTTTAGGCAAGTCCATGATGTGTCCGACGGACGCCAGGACTTCGTAACCCTTGCCAAGATATTTTTCAATCGTCTTCGCCTTGGCGGGCGATTCAACGATCACTAATGCTTTGCTCATTGCCATCCTTATTACTAACCCCACTTGGGCCTATTTGACTCACAAATGGGAAATTCGTGTTGTTCGTGAGCGGTGAAAATCCAGCTCGCTATGCAGGCCGCCTGGCTGATTGAAAGAAAATTGGCCGCGAAACTTGGAAGCTATCATGGAAGGCCGGTCTATTTCCACTCGGAAACCGCTATTTGCCCAAGTCTGCGTCTCAACACTCTACGCGCAAAAATGAGGCCGTGTGCGAAAAAACTCACACCAAAAACGTCCAGATTCTGTTGATCGGGGAAGCGCGACCTCAAAGTGTGCGCACGTAGTTCTTGCCCGGGAGCTGCCGTATCCGGCCTGACATCTCCAACTCAAACAGTGCTGTAAATGCCTCTGAAGATGTCAGTTGCGTTTCCAGAAGCTCAAGAATCTCGTCGATCTGCAAGGACTCATCTGCCCGCAGAACCTCAAGTACCATCGCCTCTTCGGGCCGGAGTACCGGATCAGGCAAAAGAGATGCGGCGACCGCGGGTTTGGATGCAAAGCCGGTTTCCGATTCCAGCTCGATTCGCACCTGGGAAGGGAGATCTTCCCACACATCCTCCCACGTGGCCACCAGCTTTGCGCCCTGTTTAATCAGCGTGTTAGGCGTCCAGGAGTTCTTATTGGTCACGTTGCCAGGCACGGCAAAAAGATCGCGATTCTGTTCGGATGCGCAGCGCGCGGTTACGCGGGTTCCCGAATTTTCCGCGGCCTCAACCACCAGCACCGCGATGCTGAGGCCGCTCAGGATGCGGTTACGGCGTGGAAAATTCTGCGGAGCGGGGAAAGTTCCCATCGGCACTTCGCTCACGATTGCGCCGCCGGTGGCAAGAATGTCTTCTGCCAGTTTTTTATTTTCCTTGGGGTAAATGACATCGATCCCGGTGCCCCAGACCGCCACGGTGGGCATGCGCGCCGCAAGCGCTCCTTTGTGGGCGCAGGTATCGATGCCGCGCGCCATACCGCTCACAATCAGAAGCCGCCGAACTGCCAGGTCACGCGCCAACATCTCCGCGATGCCCGATCCATAAGGAGAAGGATGCCGCGTGCCCACCACCGCGATGGACGGGCGAGCCAGCAGGCTCACATCGCCGCGCGCCCACAGCACAGGCGGCGGATCGTAAATCTCTCTTAGCCTTTCAGGGTAGTCGCTGCAGCTATAGCTCAGCACGGTAGCACCCTGAGCGACGACAGCAGCCCATTCCTCTTCGGCGGCCCTGCGCGCTTTACCGTCGAAGATGAACTGCACGGCGCCGGCAGGAAATCGCAAAGCCTCAAGCGAGGTGAGAGGGAGCGCGAAGATCTGGCTGGGCGCTTCCAGCTCCTTCATTGCATCGAGGATCCGTTTGGGCCCCAAGCCTGGAGTGAGTGCCAGCGCCAGCCATGCCAGCCGGTCCTCGGCCGTGTGAGGCAAGGATTTACCTACCGCATCTGAAGTTAAAGCCGTCATGGCAGAGTGGTGCTGACAGGGACAAATAAAGGCCTGTTTCCCTGTCAGTAAACCGAAAGCAAATCTCGTTGGCTATTTTGCCCAAGGTACCCCCGCATCGCCGCAAAGTCAAGTAAACTGGTAAACGCAAAACAAGAGGGATGCCGAAATCAGCACCCTCGGAGATCGACCGCAACCAGATTAGAAATTGTACTTGAGAGCCACTTCGACCACGCCTCGTCCCTGCTTGTAGAAGGGACTGCCGGTTGCACGCCTGCGCAACTTGGATAGAAGAACCCCTCTTCAGATTATCCAGCCGGGCAAATTACACTGGGATGTGCTCCTTCCCGTTCAGCGACGGCTGCGTATCGCCGCAATCCGCTTCCTCAATCCGGCGCCGTTGATGTGGGACTTTGAGCATGCTCCGTTCAAAGCCAAATTGGCTGCGCGTTATGACATCGAATGGATGCTGCCATCGGAGTGCGCCGACCGGCTTGCCACGGGCACGGCGGACATTGGCCTGGTGCCGATCGCAGCGCTCGCGGTGAATCCGAGCCTGCGCATTTTGCCGGGATGCACCATCGCTTCGAAGCATCGGGTACGATCTCTGCTGCTGGTGCGCCGCGCCAACCGGCCGCTCTCCGCGGTGCGCACGGCTGCGACCGACACAGCCAGCCGCACTACGATTGCGTACTCCCGCATCCTTTTTGAGAAATGGGGTAATCGATCGGTGCAGTACATCCCGATGGCTGCGGATTTGGATGTCATGCTGGATCAGGCGGACGCCGCCATTGTGATTGGCGATCCGGCACTGATGGCTCTCGAAGAGCGCGCCAACCGGTTTGAGCGGACAGGGGAGATTCTGGTTTATCACGATTTGGCGGCCGAATGGCACGCCCTGACACGCCTGCCGTTTGTTTCCGCAGTCTGGGCGGCTGCGCCGGGCGCGTTGCTGGATGAGAGCGTCGCGGAAGACTTTATCCGGTCACGCGAACACGGCATGCAGAACATTGACGCCCTAGTGGCCGAGTGGTCGGGCAAACTGCCGCTGCCGGAAGACACGATTCGCGAATATCTCACCACGAACATTCATTACGTTCTGGATGAGGAATGCCTTGAGGGCATGAGGGGATTCTTTCGAATGGCCGCGGAGGCGGGGATTTTGCCGGAGTATTCTTTCTCAATCGGCGAATTGGCTTTCTAGAGCCATTCTCTCCCGCAAGCGTGCCATGGCGATAAGGTGGTATGCCGCAATCGCTGGCAGGGAACCGAATGGGAGGACGGGAAAGCGGGGATAGGATCGCAGAACGATGGGCAACGGTTACGCCGCCCACTGAGGTCGCATAAAGCTAGAGTTTTGCTTCGGGATGGCTCCCTTAAATCTCCCAGCGCAGAAGGGCCGTGCCGACGGTGAATCCGGCTCCCACGGCTGCGAGCAGCACGAGGTCGCCTTTGTTGAGCTTGCCTTGTTCGACGGCGGTCTCCATGGCTAGCGGAATGGTGCCTGCGGACGTGTTGCCATATTTCTCGATATTGATGATCACGCGATCTTCGGCCAGACCGAGGCGGTCTGCTGTCGATGTGATGATGCGCTTGTTGGCCTGGTGAGGGATGAAGCATCCCAAGTCATTGCCGGTGACGCCGTTCCGCTCGAGCAGCCTGGTGGTGGCCTCAGCCATCTTGCGCACGGCAAACTTGTAGACCGCCTGCCCGTCCTGGTGGATGAAGTGCATCTTCTTGTCGATGGTTTCGTGGGTGGTTGGATTGAGGCTGCCGCCGGCGGGCAGATTGAGCGAGGGTCCGCCCGATCCGTCGATCTCGTTGACGAAGTCGATCATGCCGATTTCGCTGTTTTCGGCCGGCTCAAGGAGAACGGCTCCAGCGCCATCGCCAAACAGCACGCAGGTGGTGCGGTCGGTGTAGTCGGTCATGCGCGTGTTGGCGTCGGCTCCGCAGACCAGCACCATCTTCTGCGCTCCGCTCTCGACTAGTTTTACGCCGGCCTGCAGCGCGAACATGAATCCCGAACATCCGGCGGAGACGTCGAATCCCCAGGCACCCTTGGCTCCGATCTTGTCCTGAACGAGGCACGCCGTCGAAGGAAACAGCATGTCGGGAGTTACGGTGCCGACGATGATGACTTCGACATCGGTGGCCTGAATGCCGCGCGTGGCGAGGCACTTCTTTGCCGCCTCGACACACATGTCGCTGGTGCCTTGTCCCTTGGCGAGCACATGCCGTTCGCGGATGCCTGTTCGTTCCAGGATCCACTGGTCGTTGGTCTCGACCATCTTTTCGAGGTCTTGATTGGTCAGAACTTGAGGTGGAACGTAGGTTCCAAGCGCGGTGATCTTACAGCGCCGGCCCACCACGGGACGCACGGTGAGGGTCAAAGCATTTCTCCTGGCTGCGCGTGCACCAGGATGGGTGCCCGGCTCGCGCGAAACATCATACACGGCAGTTCATTACGGTCGAATCAGGGCGACCTGGAATCCCTCGGACGACCGTAAAGATACGTTTGGCCTTGTTCCAGACGCCCAAGACGCCCAAGACGCCAAAAAAGTACCGGGTGACCCACTGCGCCCGTACTAGCCCGTTACCGTTGCTTCCTTCCGGACCTGGCGGGGTTGGCGGGATTACGTCGCGTAGGACCCGGCACTGATAGATTTTAGCATCCCGCGAGGAGTGGGAGGAGGTGTCGCGCACCGACCGTATTAGACTGCGGCCCCTTCCTGCTCTGGCCACTAAGCGTGCGCAATTCCGACCAGGGTTCAACGGAATTTCGCACATAGTTCAATTCTTCATTGCTGGATGAGAAGGTCAGGATCGAGAATTGGAGCCTGCTGAGCGACACGCAAGAAATGTTGCTGCGGAGGTTTGCAAGGGCATGAACATGGATTCGAAGCTGCACGATCATAAGCATTCCCACGATGATCACTCCCACGTTCGCACGACCGCGCAAAGTCACGCGCACAGCCACGACCATTCCCACCCGCACGATCGTGCCGAAGACGTCTCGACCTCGCGCCGCGATTTCCTGCGAGTGCTGATGGGAGGGGCGTTGAGTGGCGCATCGATCCTGGAACTTGCGTATCACCGGGCGGCATGGGCTCGCGCCGCGGCTCCGGCGGACGATGCGAAACTCTTCGATTTGCAGAAGGCAGCCGATGGCGTTTACTTCGCGCATGCGCGTCCCCAGACGGTTATCAATTGCAATGCCGCAGTGTTCGTGCGGTCGAAGGATGTAGTTGTTGTTGACGCACATTCCAAACCGTCGGCGGCGGCTTCACTGATTGCGCAAATCAGGCGTGAGGTCACGGAAAAGCCAGTGCGGTATGTGATTAACACGCACTTTCATTGGGACCACACGCAGGGCAATCATGCTTATCGCCAAACCGGCGAGAAGGTCGACTTTATTGCCACCGCCGCCACGAAGCAGCTGATGTCGGACTTCGGCATGGCCCGCATGAAGGCGTCGTTGGACGCGGTGCCGAAACAGATCGATGCAATGCAGGAACGCGCCGGACGATCATCCTCAGCCGCTGAAAAGGCTTTTTGCTCAGAGCAGATAAAGCAGTTGCGGGCTTACCAGGCCGACTTGAAAGACTATTCCCTGGAAATGCCGACGGTGACTTTTGAGAAGTCGTATTTGTTGAGGGATCCAGCGTTTGATCTGCATCTCGATTTTCACGGCCACGCCCATACCGCCGGGGATGTTTTTGTCTATTGCCCGCAGCAGCGAGCCTTGGCGACAGGCGATGCGAGTCATGGCTGGCTTCCGTTTATTGCGGATGGATTTCCAAAGAAGTGGCCCGGGACCATCGATGAAGTGGCCCGCGCTGACTTCAAGTATGTTTTGGGAGGACACGGACCGTTGCAGGTTGACCGTACTGTCATGGTGAATCAGCGGAACTATATTGAGGAACTTACCGGCAAGGTTGAAGAAGGAAGAAAGGCCGGCCTTGCAGTGGCCGAGATGCAGAAACGCTTCACAGTGGCTTCGCTGAGGTCGATGCAATCCAATGGATACGAGGCGTTCCTTACTCGGATTCAAGCTGCTGGACACCCGCAGTTCGGAGATCCGCCTCCACTGCAAGATGGAGTCAACACGAACATCGACGATATCTTCAAGACCATCGATCGGACGTGAGCATTCTCAGGGCTTACTGACAGATCGAAACTCTCGCGGGCACCAGGTCTCAGGCGCGGAGCCCGCAAGAGTCTTCTTTGCAGATCATGGGAAGGCGCAGCGTTTCATGCACGCTACTGAGTCATGATATCGAGCGAGTAGTAGTCTGCCCGGCCGCTGTTGTCGGTGAAGCGATCAAACACTTCGACATACAGAGCGCCTTTGAGCAGGTGTCCAACGATGGTGGTCTGCTTGAAACCGAACGTATAGACCGCAGAGAATGCCACCGCCGGAGTGGATGCCACATTGTCCGCATAGACAAGGCCATTCACGACGCCCCAGTCACAGGGGGTTGGCGAGCAGGCGCCAAAGCCGTGAATCGTCACTTCATGACCATTGGGCGCAATCATCAAGCGTACCAATCCACGAGTCTGATGATCGCAGTTTACCCAGGTTCCGAGAATGGGAGCCGGAGAAATCACAAGGGGAGCATTGGCTTTGGGAAGCCCTAGACGCGCGATTTCCTTATCCAGGATGTCGCCTGGCGCCCGGAATTCATGTTTTGTGACTACTGGTGGCATAAGAGACTCCTTTCGTGAGGTCAATGCACTGTTGTACATAGGCATGGTTAGCGAGTTTGAAAAGAGGAATACCGCACACGGTAGGCGAGGGAGGTTAGGTGTGCGATACACGACGGTACTGCGCCGGATAGTTAAGCGCTATTGCATTGTGAAGTCTGTGATGCCGATCATCAAGTTGAGTGATAAGCGGGACGTCATTTTTGCCGGGCGATCGGTTGACGACGCATCGGCCGGAACCAACGAGAAGTGCGCGGTTTAAACTATTTGTTTTCAATTAAAAACGGCCAATATTGCGGCAATTCCCCTCAATTGAATGGAAGGCGTGGATTGGCCGGAACCGTGAAGTGCGAGGTGACCGCCCTGATTTCCGTCAAACCAATGTTGATCAGATCGGCCGGTTACCGAACCGATAGCTGCCGGTTAGGCTTGAAACCAAGACTCCACTACAATGGATAGGTGACGGAAAAAACAGCATCTCAAGCCCCGGTGGTGGGGTTTATTTCTCTGGGCTGTCCTAAGAACCTCGTTGATTCCGAGGTGATGATGGGTCTGCTCGACCGCGCCGGTGCGCGGCTGACCGCGCAACCTGAAGACGCGGACATCCTCGTCGTCAATACTTGCAGCTTTATCGATACCGCCAAGCAGGAGTCGATCGACACCATTCTTGAGATGGCTCGCCACAAGACCTCGGGCCGCGCCACGAAGCTGATCGTGGCCGGTTGCCTGGTAGAGCGCTACCGCGATGAGATTCGCAAGAGCATCCCGGAAGTGGATGCAGTGGTCGGTACCGGGGAGTTGGAATCAATACTTGAAGCCGCCGGAATTGCGCCGGCAAGCTCGCCGTTTTCGCCATTCAATATTCTTACGAGCAACGGGGCGACGGGCAATGGGACCGGCGCAACCCGCTCAGGACAGGAATCGCTCTCGGGTACGCACAAGGCGGAACCGATCGCCTATCGGGCTGAGGGCGACTTGCGGGAACAGCAAGGGCGCTTTCGCCGCGACGACTGGCAGGGCGCGGCCCACATGCTGCCCACCTATCTCTACGACGAAAACACGCCTCGACTGCTGGCGACCGGCCGCACGTCGGCTTATATCAAGATTGCCGAAGGCTGCGACCATCCGTGCACGTTCTGCGTGATCCCGAACCTTCGCGGGAAATTTCGCTCGCGGCGATTCGAATCGGTAGTGGCGGAGGCGCGGCAGCTCGTGGCGCGCGGCGTTGAAGAGATTACGCTCATCGGCCAGGACACCACCTGCTACGGTGAAGATCTCGGTCTGAAGGATGGGCTCGCACTGCTGCTCGATGCGCTGGCGGGTATCGAGGGCGTGCGCTGGCTGCGCTTCCTTTATGCCTATCCCAATCGCATCACCGGCCGCCTGCTGGAGACGATTGCGAAGCACGACAACATCTGCAAATATCTCGACGTTCCGCTGCAACATGCATCGCCCGCAGTGCTCAAGACGATGAAACGTGGGGCTGGAGCGGAGATCTTTCTGAAGACCCTGGAGAAGGTACGGGCCGCGGTTCCGGGAATCGCGCTGCGGACTTCGTTCATTGTTGGTTTTCCGGGTGAAAGTGCTGAAGATGTCACGGTTCTCGAGGACTTCATCAAGGAAGCGAAGTTCGACTGGCTAGGCGTCTTCAACTACTCCGACGAAGAGGGTTCGGGAGCTTACTCGCTGAACGCCAAGGTTCCTAAACGGAGCATTGAAGCGCGCAAGAAACGCCTGATGAAGCTGCAGCAGTCCATCTCGAAACGGGCCAAGCAGGAATGGGTTGGCCGAGAGTTGGTGGTGTTGGCTGAGGGCGAGAGTGAAGAGACGCCGCTGCTGTGGGAGGGCCGCACGCAGTTCCACGCGCCGGAGATCGATGGCAAGGTTTACATCAATGACTTCGGCACGCTGGAAGCGCTCAAGCCTGGCCGATTCTACAAGGCGGAGATTACTGAAGCGCACGAGTATGACGTGGTGGCGCGGGTGATTGCCGGGCCGCTGTAGACTTGAGTTGCAATGGAAGAATTCGTCTCCATCCAAGCCCCTGAAGCAGTTGAGGGAATTATCGCAGCCACTGAGGCACTGGGTTTCCGCATGGCCTCGGAGCCGCGTACCGGTGCCCTGCTGCGCGCGCTTGCCGCATCCAAGCCGGGTGGGCGGCTGCTCGAACTCGGCACAGGCACGGGACTTGCAACGGCATGGATTCTCTCCGGGATGGATGCTGACTCCACACTGGTGAGCGTTGACACGGACCCAGCGGTTCAGGCAGTCGCACAGAAATACTTGGGTGGGGATCGTCGTCTTACACTCGTGAACGAAGATGGCGGTGCATTTTTGTGCCGGCAAGATTCACAGGGCTTTGACCTGGTCTTCGCCGACGCTATGCCTGGCAAATACGAAGCGCTCGATGACGCGCTCGCGCTGGTTAATCCAGGCGGATTCTATGTGATTGACGACATGCTTCCGCAACCTAATTGGCCCGAGGGTCATGCTGCAAAGGTTCCTGCGCTGATGGGAGAGCTTGCCGCTCGCAGTGAATTTTCAATTGCCCCGATGGCATGGTCTACGGGCGTGGTGATTGCGGTGAGGAAGACGGCTGGAAGAACAAACAAACAGGATTAATCCAATGGCAACACCAAAGAAAAAATCCGTTAATCTGCTTCGTTGTCCAACGTGCCGCGAGTTAGTTCGCCGCGAGGATGAGGACTTTCCCTTCTGCAGCGACCGCTGCCGGAAGATCGATCTCGGCAAGTGGGCCTCGGGAGTGTACAAGATCAGTTCACCCGTGCTTGACCCTGAAGTTCTCGAAGACCTCGGGGGAATGAGCGGCGGCGGCAACCGGAACTCCGACGATGAATAGCCCCGCGGCAACTCCGGCAGCGACCCGCAAAACATTCTGGGCTTGGACTGTTGCCACGTTTTTTGGCGCGGGGCTGGGCAAACCAGGGCCGGGAACCTGGGGCTCGGTCGGCGCGGTTCTGCTGTGGGCGGCGTATGCCTGGGGTCTTCATCCTCAAGCCCAGACCCTCTTTGTGGTTCTGTTGGGCGGCATCGTGGTCTCGATTGCGCTGGGCGTGCCGGCGGCTACCATCGCGGCGCGCGAAAGCGGCAGGCATGACCCCGGTTTTGTGGTCATCGATGAGGTTGCCGGGCAATGGATCGCGTTGCTCGGGTGCCCGGCAGACTGGCGCCACGGGCTGATTGCTCTCGTCCTGTTCCGGCTATTTGACATCACCAAGCCCTTCCCTGCCCGGCAATTGGAACGCCTGCCCGCCGGCTGGGGCATCGTCTTCGACGATGTGGCCGCGGGGCTGTATGCTTGGGGTGTCGCATCGTTGTTGCGACTCTGGTTTTAAACGCAATGCCTCGTCCCCGCACACAACCCGCCACCGAGTCTCTTCCCGATCCACGAATCGACGATGTGGTGCCGGCCGCCGCGCTGCCGCTGGGTGAGGTCGAGTTGACCGGTGCGAATCTCGGACCCCTTCAATTTGGACCGCCGGCGGTGCTTGTGGACGGGACACCCGCCCACGTGCTGATGAGCCGCCCCACCCGGCTGGCGTTTCGAGTACCGGAGACGGCGACCACGGGGTTGGTGGAAGTGCGCACACCGACTGGCTTGAGCAATTCTGCCCCATTACGCGTTGCCCATGAGCTGACGTCGGGATTGCATCCCGTAACCAGCCCCGCAGTGAGCCGGTCGGGCATGATTTACGCCACAATCTCTGGCCCGCGCGGCAAACAGACCCCGGTGTCGGTGGTGCGCGTGAGTCCCGACGGTCGCGGCACGCCCTTCGTCACGGGAATTCTGAACGCGACGGGGCTGGCTTTCAATTCTGACAGCGACCTCTTTGTAACCTCGCGCGCAGAGGGAACGGTGTACCGCGTCGACCCCGCAGGCGAGTTCACGGTTTACGCCGAAGGCATGGGAGTGGCCACCGGCGCGGCGTTCGACGCTGAGGGCAACCTCTTTGTGGGTGATCGCAGCGGGACTATTTTCAAGATCAACACGGACCGCAAGATTTTTGTTCATGCAACGCTGGAACCGAGTGTCGCGGCCTATCATCTGGCAGTGAATGCCGAGGGAACGCTGTTTGTCACGGCGCCATCGCTCAGTTCAAACGACGTAATCTGGGCCATCGAACCGAACGGCGACACACGGCCGTGGTATCGGGGGTTGGGGCGCCCGCAGGGGCTTGCGCTGGCGAAGGACGGCAGCATCTACGTGGCCGCATCACTGCGCGGACGGCGCGGCATTGTAAGGGTGACGCCGGAGGGTGAAGCCGACATCGTGCTCAGCGGAGCGAACCTCGTTGGCCTTGCATTTTCGCCGCTTGGCACCGCCATTCTGGCCACCAACGAAGCCGTTTATGATGTGGACTTGGGTATCGAAGGACAGGATCTCTTCTAGCAGTGAGCGCCCTGCCATTTGCCGGCCGCGGGGGAAGAGGGTGGCAAATCCTGTATCCAAGCTGAAAGCCAATCGCCAGGAGCAACGAGCAGAAAAATGAAATCTGAAATTATCGCTGTCGGCTCGGAGATGCTCACCCCCTACCGGCAAGACACGAACTCTCTCCACCTGACTGAAAGGTTGAACGAAATCGGCGTCACGGTGGCGTTCAAGACCATCGTAGGCGACCGGCGCAAAGACCTCGTCAACGCCATCCGCATTGCCCTCGGCCGCACCGACGTCCTGGTGATCATGGGTGGACTTGGCCCCACGGAGGACGATCTTACCCGCGAAGCGGTGGCCGAAGCTCTCTCGTTGACGCTGCGCCGCGATGCCGCGCAGGTGGCAGCATTGCATGTTCGCGCAGCCACATGGCGCATGCCGATGGCCGAGAACAATCTCAAGCAGGCCGATGTGATCGAGGGCGCTACGGTGCTGCCCAATGCAAACGGCAGTGCCCCGGGGCAGTGGCTCGATACACTTTATGAAGGCTACCGCAAACTCATCATGCTCATCCCCGGGCCGCCGGCGGAGTGCAAGGCGCTGTTTGAAACGGAATGCCTGCCCCGGCTCACAGAGGTGTTGCCGTCGCGCTTCATCGCCAAACGCACGCTGAAGGCCGCGATGATTCCAGAGTCGCAGGCCGATAAGTTGCTTGCCCCCATCTACACGACGTACAAGGATGTAGAAACTACGATCCTCGCCCATGCTGGAGACATTCAGCTTTCGCTGCTCTGTTCAAAGCAAAGCCTTCAGGCTGCACAGGAGCGAGTGGATGAACTGGCCAGCAAGATGGAAGAGGCTCTCGACGACTGGCTCTACTCTTCGCAGGGCGACTCGCTCGAGCAGATCGTTCTCTATTACCTTGGCCTGCGCCAGGCCACGCTTGCGGTGGCGGAAAGCTGCACGGGCGGCCTGATCGCCCAGCGCATTACCTCTGTGCCTGGTAGTTCGCGGTCGTTTGTGGGCGGTGCGGTGGTGTACTCCAATCAGCTCAAGATCGCCTTTGCCAATGTGCCTCCGGATGTGATCGCGCAGCATGGCGCCGTGTCGGAGGAGGTGGCGAAAGC
>WNGR01002727.1_pt1 | contig 21706 bp, 19 predicted proteins | sample 5407581 | NCBI WGS metagenome assembly WNGR01 (sample SAMN13153383, study PRJNA577476) | soil metagenome | isolation source: 80 cm soil or saprolite under Garry oak tree replicate 2 | place: USA:California | collected 2016-06-15
GGATGATGGGCTCGGGAATGATGGGCAGCGCGACCCAGGCCGACATGAGCAGCTACATGAAGCTCTTTGATCGCCACACCGAGCTGAGACGAACTGTCGAGCCGATTGATGGTGGAGTGCGCACCACGACCGAATCAGATGCGCCTGACTTGATCGCGCTGCTCCAGGCTCATGTTTCGAGCATGTACTCACACCTCAACCAGCACGCTGAGGTCACGTGCATGAGCTCGAGCCTCCCGACTCTATTCCGTAACTCGACGAGTTACCGACGAGAGCTGACGTTTACCGCCAAGGGCGGGGTTGTGATAGAGACCTCGAACGACCCGCGAATTACGGCGGCCATCCGCGCGCACGCCCAAGAGGTGAGTGGATTCGTGCACGATGGAATGCCGGCCATGATGCGGGGAATGATGGGCCAGTGATGAACCTGGCGACCTGTTGAGAGGCGGCGTGACTCGCTTACGGAAACTGCAATGAACGCGGCCTACGAAATGCGCTCCCCGGACGAAATGATGGGCCACGGCGGGCACGAGGGGACGTCGATGGACGCCATGGTTCAAGACATGCGCAACCGCTTCCTGGTCGCAGCCGTGCTGTCGGTTCCGATCCTGCTCTGGTCGTCCATCGGTCGCCAGGTGCTGCATTTTGGCGTTCCGGCTCCATTCGGTCTGCGGGACGACGTCTTCCAGCTGATTCTGAGCCTGCCTGTGATCGGCTACTCGGCGAGGATCTTCTTCGACGGCGCAATCAGCGCCCTGCGCGCCCGAACTCTTGATATGAACGTCCTGGTCGCTGTCGCCATCGCCGCTGGCTGGACCTACTCGGTCGTCGTCACGCTCCGCGGAGGCGGAGACGTGTTCTACGAGGCCTCGACGGTGTTGAGTGCCTTTGTGCTCCTCGGCCACTGGCTCGAGATGCGCGCGCGCGGCGGTGCCAACGACGCAGTCCGCGCTTTGCTGAATCTCGCCCCGCCGAGGGCAATCGTCATGAAGGATGGCCAGCAAGTCGAAGTGCCGACCTCAGAAGTCCAGGTCGGTGACGTCCTTCTCATCAAGCCCGGCTCCAAGGTCCCGGTCGACGCTGTGGTCGAGGATGGCACCAGCGAGGTGGATGAATCGGTGGTCACTGGCGAAAGCCTGCCGGTTTCGAAGATGCCGGGCTCCGAGCTGATTGGCGGTTCGATCAACAAGAACGGGACGCTTCGTGCCCGCGCCACAAAGGTCGGCTCGGACACGGCCCTGGCCCAGATTGTGAAGCTCGTCCAGGAGGCCCAGAGCTCGAAAGCGCCCGGGCAGGAGCTGGCGGATCGGGCCGCCTTCTGGCTGGTGCTGGTGGCACTGGTCGGCGGCACGCTGACTTTGATCGTTTGGCTGCTGGCCGGCCGGAGCTTCAGCCAAGCCATCCTCTTCGCTATCACCGTGGTCGTCATTACCTGTCCTGATGCTCTGGGCCTGGCCACGCCGACGGCGATCATGGTGGGGACTGGTCTGGGTGCGAAGCGCGGCATCCTGTTCAAGAATGCGGCCGCGATCGAAGCAGCTGCTCGCGTCCAGGTCGTGGTAATGGATAAGACCGGAACGCTGACCAAAGGCGAACCTGAGGTGACCGAGTTGCAGGCCGACGGCTTGTCAGAAAAGGAAGTCCTGGCGCTTGCAGCTGCCGTCGAGCGAGACTCCGAGCACCCACTGGCGGAGGCCATCGTCCGGCGTGCCCAGCAGATTGGCGCACCGGAGTTCCCGGCGACAGAATTCGAGAATGTGCCCGGGCACGGCGCGGTGGCGGCTGTCGACGGTCATCGTGTGGCGGTCGGAAATGCGCGGCTCATGGCGCGCGAAACGATAAGCCTCGACGGACTAGCAAATAAGCGCGACGAGATGGCGACGGCTGGAAGAACCGTCGTAGTGGTTGCTGTCGACGGGCGCGCGGCGGCAGTGCTTGGCATCAGCGACGCTCCGCGTTCAACCGCCAAAGCGGCGGTTGAAGCACTCCAACAGCAGGGCGTCGATGTCGTAATGCTCACAGGCGACAATCGCGCCACCGCCGGACGGATCGCCGCCGAGCTTGGCATCCGAGAGGTGATCGCCGAAGTTCTCCCGGCCGACAAGGCAAGGAAGATTGCCGAACTGCAGCGAGGGGGCAAGAAGGTGGCGATGGTTGGGGATGGCGTCAATGACGCCCCTGCGCTAGCCCAAGCCGACCTCGGTATTGCGATCGGTGCTGGCACCGATGTCGCGATCGAGACCGCCGATGTCGTACTTATGCGGTCCGACCCGCTCGACGTTGCAACGGCGATTACGATCGGGCGGGCGACTCTTCGCAAGATGAGGCAGAACCTCGGCTGGGCAGTCGGCTACAACGCGATTGCGATTCCCATCGCAGCCGGCGTCTTCGAACCGAGCTTCGGACTCGTTCTGCGACCAGAGATTGCAGCCCTCTCGATGTCGGGCTCAAGTCTGCTGGTCGCCGCCAACGCTCTGCTTCTCAGGGGCCTGAAGTTGCCCGCGGCGTAAATACACACCTGAATCCACTGCAAGGATCACATCCCGCAGTGCCTCACGGTCCTGCCCTGTGCGTCCGCCGGCTTGGGAGGCTGCGTGAACACCGGTCGCCGTCCTGCGATCTCACAATGCCCCAGGACAACACCCTTTGCGCTGCCTCGGTTTGGTTGCTCCGTAGGAAATTGTGATCCGGCTGTGTGCCGATGACTCCGGAGAGACCCGGAAATCGCCGATTTTGAATACAAAAATGGTCGCGGGCGAGGGATTTGAACCCTCGTCCTCACGGTCCCGAACCCTGGCACTGCCGTGTCCTCTCGTGTCCTGTGGTGTCCGCGAGGTTCCTCCTGTACTCGAACTGGATCTTCTTCGTGTCCTTCTGTGACCTCCGGTATCCGCTGGGTTCCGCGAATGCGTGACACGGCTGTGACACGGGATGCCCTGATCGAACTCGACCGGCTCATGCTGTCGAGCGAGCTCGGAATCGTGCACCCGCACCGACTAAACCGAGCCAGAATGCCAGGTTCGGCAGTTTCGGCGCGGCAGCTGAGGCTGCCGGATTCGATTCCCTCCAGGAAGTCCGCGTCGGACCCTGATCAATGCCAGCTGTTCAGGTGGAAGGACCGTGGTCATCGCTGGCGGAGGCTGGTAGTCGTACTCGCACACGGAGGCCGCCCTCGGCTCGAGGGGTTGCCTCGACATTCCCCTGATGGGCGTGCGCCACTGAGCGCACGATGGACAGGCCAAGTCCAGCGCCGCTGCCGGCGGCTCGTCGTTCATTGCCAGGCAGGCGGCGGAAGGGCTCGAACAGGTTGGCAACTTCATACGCGGGGACGGTGGGCCCGGTGTTTTCGACTTCGACAAAGGCTTGTCCTTGGTCGGTGCCGGTGCGGATGCTGATCCAGCCCTTTTCGGAGAGGTTGTAGCGGATCGCGTTGTCGATGAGGTTGTGAACGAGCCGCTCGAGCAGCGCTGGATTGCCGCTCACCGGCGCTGACCCGAGACTGCTGCGGATCTCGATGCCTGTCATGTCGGCGGAATCCTGTGATTCGGTGGTGATGTGCCGCGCAATGTCGGCGAGGTCGACAGCGGTCAGCTGGATGAGGCGCTGTTCGCTGCCGGCGAGGGTGAGCAGCCCATCGATCAGCCTTTCATGGCGTTGGTTGACGGCGAGCAGATTGGCGCCGAGCTGGCGCAGCGATTCGCTCGCGTCCGGGCTGTCGATTGCGACCTCGATCAACGTTCGGTTGATGGTCAGTGGTGTGCGCAGTTCGTGGGAAGCGTTGGCGACGAAGCGGCGTTGGCTGTCGAAGGCTCGATCGAGGCGTTCGAGCATGCCGTCGAAGGTGTCGGCAAGCTCCTTGATCTCATCGTTTGGCCCTTCCAGCGCGATGCGTTCATGAAGACTGCGGTCGGCAACCCGGCGAGCGGTTGCCGTGATCTGCTGCAGCGGTTCTAGCGCCCGCCCGGCAAGGAGCCAACCAAATCCGGTAGCCACCACCCCGAAAACACCCAGCATTACCAGTGATGCAACGAGCATTGTGTTGAGTGTTTCCTGTCGGTCTTGCAGAACTTGTGCGGTCACCGCGTGCTGTATGTCAGGCGCCAGGTGTTGAACACTCGCTTGCCCCGACTGATGATTGAGGATCATATAGAGATACATAAACAACACCAGGACCGCGCCGGCGACGAAGAATGCCGCTGCGTAGAGCACGGTGAGCCGGACGCGGATCGTCGGACTCCACCACCTTCGTCGGCCGTTCATGGGATGCGGTAGCCGCTTCCGGGAAGGGTCTCGATGACCGGCGGGTCACCCAGTTTGCGCCGCAGCATCATGATCGTGAACCGAATCACACCGGTGAAAGGGTCGGCGTGCTCATCCCAAGCCTTCTCCAGGAGGTGCTCAGCCGAGACCACGCCTCCGTCTGCCCGCAGCAACTCGGCGAGGACCGCGAATTCCTTGCGAGAAAGATCGACCGGTTGGTTGTCTCGGGTGACGATGCGGCGGTGCGAGTCCATACGGATGCCGGCACGTTCCAGCACCGGTGGTGCAGCGGGTCGAGCCCGCCTGGACAACGCCTGGACGCGAGCCCTTAGCTCGGCGAATGCAAACGGTTTTGTGAGGTAGTCGTCGGCGCCGAGTCCAAGTCCGGCGACCCGCTCCGGTATCGCGGTCGCGGCCGTGAGCATCAGGATTCGGGTGTCGACGCCGGATTCGACGACGGTTTTGCAGACCTCATCGCCAGAGATGATGGGCAGGTCGCGATCGAGGACCACGACATCGTAATCGTTGACCGCGAGCCGCTCCAACGCTGCGTTGCCATCGTAGGCCACGTCTACCGCCATGGCCTGGCGGCGCAGCCCGTCGGCGATGGTGTCGGCGAGTAGGCGTTCGTCCTCCACCACTAGGACTCGCATGGCGCCATTCGAGGTTTCTACACCCTACGGTTCAGATGGCAGCTAGCGCCTCGGTCGGGGAGGTCCTCGCCGCGCGAATTGCGGGGTACAGGCCGGCCACTGCGCCGATCATCAGGGTTGCCGTGATACCCCCGGCCAAGACCCAAGCCGGGACGAAGACGGGCCACTGCTGCAATGGTGCGTACACCGCCGTTATGCCCAATCCCAGGATCATTCCAGCCCCACCACCAAGCACCGACAGCAGGAGGGCCTCGCTGAGGAACTGGATGCCGATGTGTTTTCGGGTGGCGCCCAGTGAGCGCCGCAGCCCAATCTCGGCGCGACGCTCGAGCACTGAGATCACCATCGTGTTAGCGACACCGATACCACCGACGAGCAGAGCGACGGCTCCAAGGCCGAGCAGCAGGCCGCTGAACGCTGTCTTGGCGGCGGCCCGGGCGGCGAGCGCGTCAGAGGGGCGCGACACGTCCACTTCGTTGGGCCGTGCCGGGTTGGCCGTCCTGGCGAGGAGAGCCCTAACGGCCTCGACGGCGTCGGGATCGGTTCTTACGTAAACGGTAGTGATGTCGCCGTCAAAGCCGAGATAGCGCTGCGCGGCCTGCCATCCGATGAGCGCTCCAAGGTCGAGCTGGGACGCCAGGGGAACCGGTTGCAGGATGCCGATGACGCTGAACCATCTCCCACCGAGCCAGATCTGCTTGTCTCTGTTGACCACGGTGATGCCGAGGTGCTCGGCGGTGGTCGCTCCGAGCACGACGACCGGGTATTGGGCTGTCGCCTCGTTGAGCCAGGTGCCAGAGGCTACGGTGCCGCCTACGCTGCGGAGCAGATCGGTGCGCACCGCGTATGTGCCGATTCCGCCCGATTGGGGAGCTGGGATCAGGTCGGTGCGGTAGACCTTCGCGTCCAGGAGTTGCCCGATCGGGGTGACCGATTCGACGTTCCGGATTCGACCGATCATCCCCACCGAGGCAGGAGGCAGGCTGGCTTGCTCGCCGAATAGGGTGCGGCCGGGTGCCACGGTAAGCAGATTCGTGCCGAGTGCGTCCAACTGTCGATCGAGGTCGGCGCGACTGGACGTGGAAATCCCGACAACGGCGACCATCGCTGCAATCCCGATCGCGATCCCCGAGGCGGAGAAGAGTCCCCGCAACGGGCGCGCACGTACCCCGTAAACCGCAAGTCGCAGCACGTCATGTGGGCTCAAACGGCCGGATTGCAGCGTCGTCACGTTGCCACCGCCACACGGTCATCGACCACGCGGCCATCCAAGAGTGACACCTGGCGGGGTAGGCGTGATGCCACTACATGCTCATGAGTGATCACAACGATCGTGGCCTCCGCGGTCTCGTGGAGATCGAGCAGTAGCCGCATCACGCCCTCGCCCGAGTCGCTGTCCAGTGCGCCAGTCGGTTCATCCGCGAGCAGAAGCGCAGGTTCACGCACGAGCGCTCGGGCGATCGCGGTGCGCTGTTTCTCACCACCGGACAATTCGTGTGGCCGGTGTTTCAGCCGGTGACCGAGCCCAACCCGCTGCAGCGCCAATTCCGCGCGGTCACGGCGCTCACGTAATCCAACACCAGCGTAGAGCAGGCCGTCGGCGACATTGTTCAAGGCGGATACGCCGGGCACCAGGTGGAAAAGCTGGAAGACGAACCCGATGCGCTTCGCCCGCAGCGCGGAGAGCTCGGGATCGGACAGCTGGGCAACGTCGAAGCCGTCGACGACGACATGCCCGGCGCTCGGCCGGTCGAGGGTACCCATCACGTTCAGCATCGTTGACTTGCCCGAACCTGACGGCCCGACGATGGCCACCAGCTCACCTCGGTCGATGTTCAAATCGACGTTGCGCAGCGCAGTGACGCCGCCGGGATATTCACGGCTGACCTCGCGCAGGCGGACGATCGGGTCAGCCGAACTCCTCACGTTGCGACCCCCACGGTCATGCCCTCGGCGATGCCGTCGCCGGTGACTTCCACCAGGCCGGCTGCGAACAATCCGGTAGTAACAGGGACGATGCGCGTCGTGCGACCGTCAACGACCTCTACCCCGTACCCGCCCTGAGGGAGTGCCAGCAAGGCGGTAACCGGTACCACGAGCACGTCTTGGCGCTCCTCGCTCACGAAGTCGACATCTACGGGCGAGGCGTCCACCGAACTGAGGGCCGACTGGTCAGCGATCGTCACGGTCACCTCGATGCGCGCCTCGGTGGCTGCGGAGACCGTTCCGGCGGGGGCCGTGCTCGCTTCCGGGGTGCCCTGCGCTCTGATGTCGGTGCTGACCTCGGAGATCGTTCCTTTGACCGCAGGCATGCCAGGCACCATGACGGTTGCCGTGCCTCCCTTGACCGCAAGTCGGCGGTCGACCACCTTTAGCTCGACGGTGACCAGCTTCGTGATGCCGGTGTAGCTGAGCACCGCCGCGTCACGACCGAGGGTGTCGCCGACCCGGGCTGTGTGCCCGGCGATCCTCACTTCCCCCGGTGTGAACACGACCTCGCCGAGTTCGACCGATCCCGTTTGGGGTAGGCCAAGGCTTGCCTGCCAACGGCGGACGGCCACGGCGGTGGCTGCATCGTAGGTGTCATTGACAGAGAAACCGGAGTAGCCCAGATCGGATAGGTTCTGCTCCAGTTGTCGCACATCGGTCCCTTTCTCGCCCGCACGCAGTGGCCGATAGAGCGGCACCGAGCCATAGAGCGCGACGACCGGTCGCTCATTCACCTTGAATAGCGTCCCGCCTCGTCTCACCACCAACCCGACCGGCGCGACCCAGGTGAGTGTGCCAAGCCCGGCGGCTCTGACGGGGACTGGGTCGCCGTAGCCAAGCGTGCCCGACACCTTCTTGCTTTCCATCAGCGTTGTCCTGACGATCTTCGCCGTGGCGGGCGGCAACTTGCCACTGTTTGACTTCGTGCCACCTAATCCAAGCGCCAGCGCCACTCCAGTCCCGACCCCACCGAGGATCACCACCGCGCCGACTGCGATCAAAAGCCTGCGCCTCACCTCTGGTGACTCCCCCCCGGCAGCGTGTCGCGGCATTTCTGCGCAGCAGCATCGAAGGTCGGATCGCCTTGTTGTTCGTGCGTGATACCCCGGAACCGTCCGTCGGAGTCTGGGTCGGGAAAGTTGGGCACGCCGTTGTCCCGCATGCACTGGGCATACGCGAGCGCTTGCGCTACGAATGCAGGATCCCCGAAGTTCTCATGTTGGCCGCCCGGGGCGATGTCGCGGCATTTCTCGAGGGCGGCACGCAGCGCCGGATCATCCTTGTCGTGGATGCTATGGGAAAACCGCCCGTTGGCATCGGGGTCGGGAAAGTCGGGTACGCCGTTGTCCCGGATGCACTGTGCGAACCGGACTGCCTGGGCCCTGTAGTCGGCAGAAATCGTGTTGCCGCCCGACGACGAACTGCAAGCCGCCAGCAAGATGTTGACGCCGAACAGACCGATCAGGTATCGGGTCGGAAATCTTGTCACGCGGTCATCGAACACTTTCGGGTGTTAGACCGCCGTTAGGGAATTCCCTGACTTAGGTCTTCTGCGTGAACCTACAAAGGGCCTGGTTAGCGCCGCGCGGCTCTAGCAACCTGCTACTTGAGCTTCGTAGCTGGCACTTGACCGTGGGCCGCGTCCACGGGGCCCTACCCCAACCCTCAGGCGAGGGGCACCGCGACTTTCGAACCGGGTGCCTCACGGTCCTGGAAATCGCCCCGAAATGAGGCGCCTGCCGTGACCTCTGTTTGACACGACCGCGAGTTCAGATTTACTGACGGCAGCCGCCCAACTGAGCCGCAGTCGGGCCGAGTTCCTAAGAATCTGTGACCTCCCTGTGACACGCGGCTCCTGTCGGCCGGGGCAAATCGCCGATTTTGAACTCGATTTTGGTCGGGGGCCCGGGATTTGAACCCGGGGCCTCACGGTCCCGAACCCTGCGTACCTCGTGTCCTTCTGTGTCCCGCCCGTTCCTCCAGTGTTCGCCTGTACTCAATTTCGACTGGCTTCGTGTCCGCGCGTGTCCTCCCGTGTCCTCCTGGTTCCGCGAATGCGTGACACATCTGTGACACGGTTGCGATCGACTGAGCTTCCCCCCGAGGGTGGCGACCGGTGGTGTTGGTGGGCTCGTCTGCAGCCCTCTGGCAACCGCTCGCTCAGAAACTTGTAAGTCCCACACGCGCGCCCTGCAAGCCATCCGTTTCGCAAGGGCTCAAGAGCATCCCTTGTGGCTCCCCTTAGTGGACGGTCTTCGAACTCAGCTGCTTGAGCGGACGCCCGATGTTGTCGAGACCCTCGTCCGTTTTCGATTTTCTCCCAGCCTGCATGCCAGGCTCCCCGTTACGTCCTGGTCACCATCCGAACTCGCCGGAACCTAACCTCCGGACCAGAATTGTGGGTGATGACCGATACCGCTGGTGTCCCCTTGCGGCTATCCAGCTTCATCGGACGCAAAAAGGAAATGGGTGAGCTGCGCCGCCTGCTGGTTCACACCCGTCTTCTGACCATGCTTGGGCCGGGAGGCGCTGGAAAGACGCGCTTGGCTACGGAGTTTGCTCGGGCGCAAGGCCACCGGTTCGCAGATGGCCAGATCACGGTCGAGCTCGTGGAGGTCCGCGACCCGGCGCTCGTACCCGATGCATTCGCGCGCGCCGCCGGCATCCGGCTTCAGACCGAAGACACCATTGGCACCCTCGTCCATCGCCTCATCTCGAGCGAGATGCTGCTTGTGGTAGACAACTGCGAGCACCTGATCGAGGCGGCAGCGACGGTCGTGGCGCGACTGCTGGCAGCTTGTCCAGGCCTGACGGTCCTGTCCACCAGTCGGGAACGGCTCAACCTCGACGGCGAGGTCGTTTGGCGTCTGTCGCCGCTGGCGCTCCCGCAGACAGCGGACACGTTTGCCGTCGCATCCGCCTCAGAGGCCGTGAGACTCTTCGTCGATCGCGCGCGCAACGTCAGTCCCGGTTTCGATATCAAGCCGGACAACCTGCCCGCCATCGTGGCTATCTGCCGCCGACTCGACGGGATGCCGCTGGCCATCGAGCTGGCTGCGGCGCGGGCGTCCGTCCTTTCGCCGGTTGAGATCATGGCGCGTCTCGACGACCGTCTGCGCCTCCTGACAGGCGGACCCCGAGACGCCGATGCACGCCACCGCACTCTTCGCGCGGCCATCGACTGGAGCTATCAGCTGCTCGATCCGTCGGAGCGAACGCTGCTGCAACGGCTCTCGATATTTGCTGGGCCGGTCAGAGCCGATGCGATCGCGCAGGTTTGTGGCGAAGCGCCTTCGGCGCCGGCGGATGTGACCGACGGCCTCCAAAAGCTAGCGGATAAGTCGATGCTCCAAATCGAACGGGGCGTCTATGGGGGGACCCGGTACCGGCTCTTGGAGACCATCCGCGAGTACGCGGCCAGCAAGTTGGCCGCGACCGACAGGACACGAATTCGCGACCTGCACCTGGCGTTTTACACGCGCCTGACCGAGGAGGCGTTCGAGGCGCGGATGCACCGGGGCGCAATGGCCGAACATCGGCGCCTCTGGGATGAGATGGCTGAGGTTCGCGCCGCGCTCGACTTGGCCAAGCGCGACCTCGACACCGAGGTGGGTCTGCTTGGCAACCTCAGAATGTTGTGGGCGATCTTCGCCCCGCAGGAGGGGCTTCGCCGCCTCTTTGGCGTGCTGGCCAGCACGACGGTCAAGCCCACACGAGAGTACGTTCGCGCTCACTGGAGCCTGCAGGCGCTGGTTAACCAAAGCGGTCATCACGAGAAGTTACTTCTTAGTCCTCGGCAATTCGGCGAGCTGGCTCGCAAGGCGGGTGAGGAGTCGGGGGTCGCCGCCGAGTACCTGGGTTTCGCTTACATGTCCGAGCGCACCCACCGAGACCTCAACACCGCGCGCGAGTACTTGGAGAAAGCGGTCGGGGAATGGACGCGGCTTGGCAACCTGCCAAATCTCGCGATGGCCCTGGCATCGATTGGCGGTATCGAGCTCCAGCGCGGCAACATCGAGGCAGCGCGACCTTGGGTCCAGAAAGCGCTCGATATAGCGGTCGAGGCAGAGGACGACTACGGCGCGGTAGGCGCTCAGTACACGTTCGGTTGGTTCGAGATCCTTTCCGGCGATACGGACGGCGCACACAGCCGGTTCATCGCGGCATTGGATCTGGTCGCGGAAAGCGATGCTCTCTCTGTGGCCCAGCAGGTCGAAGGCATTGCAGTGGCCGGAATGGCGGCCAACCCGCGACGAGCGGTAACACTTTTCGGCGCGGCGTCAAGACTTAGGGAAATGGTCGAAACGCCGGTGCAGCTGCCATGGTCGATCTGGCTCGAGCCCGCGATGGCCAAAGCCCGCGCCGCTCTGCCGGACAGAATCGCCGATAAGGCATGGGAATCGGGCCGGGCGATGTCGTCGACACAGGTGCTCGCGTTGGTACGCGACTGGACCAGCGGGCCACCCAGCAGCAAAGCGGCCCGCAGCGCCGGGGGCCTGAGCAAGCGTGAGCTGGAGGTCGCCCGCTTGGTTGCCTCCGGGATGACGAGCCGCGCCATTGCCGAGCGTCTGTTCCTGTCGGAGCGGACGGTTGAGAGCCACCTCGAACACATCCTGACCAAGCTGGGCTTCAGCTCGCGGGCGCAGGTAGTGGGTTGGGTGGCCGAGCACCCGAGAGGCGCGAACGGGGACGCCTAGCTCTCCGGTCTTTCGGTACTTTCCACGATGTTTCGTACACAGTGGCGTTCTTAGCCTGTCGGTATGCAAGGAAGCGCTTCAATCGCCGGCCATCTGACTCTCGCGCAGCCATCCGCCAGCCGCCGATCGGTTGCCAGGATCTGTCGCAGTTTCACCATCCGGTGTCTCCAGGCCGTGGCTAAAGGCTACCTGCAGTCGAGCGCTTACAACCCCTACTGGATCGGCGTCGGCCCACTCCCGGAGTCGCGCGGAAACGAGGCACGCCAACGATGAGCTTCGCCGTAGAGGGACCCGTCCTCGAGATCAAGTCGCTGGGCCCGGCGCCCAAAGTGATCACGGTCCGAGTAGAGCCGATCGCCAAGCGGGTGCGCGCCTACGTTGATGGCGCGGCCATCGCCGACAGTCGCCATGGACCCTCTAGCCGAGCCCACGGAACCCCAACAGCTGGCGGCCGACACAACAGGAGGTATGAGATGTCCAGTCAGGTGCAACCCTTCGCCCTCGAGCCCGGCGCCGGTACGAGCGTCCGTAACCCGGTCGGCGGGCAGCTCGTCTTCAAGCTGCGTGGCGAGCAATCAAACGGCGCCATGACGGTCTTCGAAACCGTGGCCGCTCCCGAGGAGGGACCGCCACTGCACTTCCACCAACTCCAGGACGAGTGGCTCTACGTGCTCGAGGGCGAGATGCGCATCCGACTCGGCGATGATGTCGTACCTGCGCCGGCCGGCTCATTCGCTTTCATCCCGCGCGGAGTGGCGCACACCTGGCAGAACTCAGGCCGCGAGCCGGCCCTCCTCCTGGCAATGTTCGCGCCGGCGGGGCTCGAACAATTCTTCGAACGCTACGCAGAGCTGACCGAGCAGACCGGAGACCTAGACACGTTCCGCGCACTCGCGCCCGCAGCGGGTATGACCGTCGTCGGGCCACCCCTCGCTCAATCCCACCCGACTTACACACGGGCGGGGCGTGAGTCTCAGTCCGTTCCGGGTCGCTCGGCGTGAGTCCCAGGACCAGTTCATATATGGGCAGGTCGGTGGACGTGCCGGTGCTGGTGGTGGGTGGAGGTCCCGTCGGTCTGCTGATGGCGACGGGACTGCGCCACTTCGGGGTCGATTGCCTCTTGGTCGAGAAGCACGCGTCGACGTTGGACTTCCCCAAGGGCCGTCGAGTGACGACCCGCACGGCGGAGATCTTCCGACAATGGGGTCTGGAAGCAGCGGTCGCGAAGGTGTCGCTGCCCCGGGCGGACAGCCTGTTCAGCTTCGAGGGTGAGACGCTGCTGGGCGGTGACTACCGGCGCCAGGGCCTGCCGTTCGATGACGCCAACCCGACGAGCCCAACCCGCGAGCTGATCTGCTCACAGGAGAACTTGGAGCCGGTCCTGCGGGAACGAGCCAAGGCCAACGCCGATGTGCGGTTCTCGGCCGAGGTCGTCAGCTTCACCCAGGACGGCGACCGGGTGGTAGCCGACGCGGTCATCGCCGGGGAGCACGTTTCGGTGAATGCCTCCTACATGGTCGCCGCAGACGGTGCACACGGTCGCACGCGCGATGCGCTCGGCATCGATCGGAGTGGTCCGGGCACCCTGGGGCACCGGCTCAGCATCCTCGTCGACGCCAACATGGGAACGAGGATGATGGAGCGTCAGAGTGCCCTCTATTGGGTCAGGCAACCGCGGCCGGGATGCCTGTTCGCCGCGGTCGATAACAAGAACCGCTGGCTCTTCTCGGCCCCCTACGAGGCGGACACCGAGCCGAAGGACTCGTGGACGGAGCGGCGTTGCCTTGAGCTCGTCCAGGGTGCCCTTGGCGACAACAGTATTGAACTGAGGTACCTCGGCCACCGGTTCTGGGACCCCACCGCCCTGGTCGCCGACCACTACCGGTTCGGCCGGGTTTTTCTGGCCGGGGATGCCGCGCACCTGACCACACCCGAGGGCGGCCTCGGCATGAACTGTGGCCTCGCCGACGCGCACAACCTGGCATGGAAGTTTGCGGGTGTGATCGCAGGGTGGGCGAGCCCCGCGCTGCTCGAGACCTACGAACCGGAACGCCGAACCCATGCGGTCGCCTGCGCTGACGCAAGCCTTGGCCCCGCGAGACCGCCGAATCCGATCGACGGGCTGGTGCTGGGACACGCCTTCGAATCCGCTGCGATCATCGACGACCACACTCCGGCGCCGAGGCCCCGGGACCCGGTCGGTGAGTACCTGCCTGTGGCCAGGCCAGGACATCGCGCCCCGCACATTTGGCTCGACCCGGAAACATCGACCCTGGACCTGTTCGGCCACGCCTTCGTCGCGCTCACGGACCCAGTTGGCAAACCAGGACTCGATCATGCCGCCGACGTTGCGCGCGCTACCGGCATTCCCCTCACCGTCCACGCCGTAGATGCTCCCGGCTGGCACGACATGTACGGAGTTGGATCAGGCGGCGTCGTTCTGGTTCGCCCTGACGGATACGTGGCGTGGCGGAGCACCACCCCACCTGCGACCTCACACCTGCTCGCGTCAGCTCTGCGAACTGCCGCCGGTCACCGCCCCAGCCTCGATCCACCTCCCTCAATGAGGGCGCGCGCGCGAACCAGGAGTTCGAATCCTTCTTGGTCGCCCGGCACGCATCGGGGCGGTGAGCAATATGTTGGATCCGTCGGTGTCGGCAACGAAATATCTAGGGTCGACGCCTGATGCAGAATGGCTCCGGTGTCGACCTTCGGTTGATGTGTCGTGAAACTACTTCGGTTGATGTGTCGTGAAACTACTTCGGTTGATGTGTCTCACTCCCACTGAAATTTACCGCCGCCGCGGCGCCGTGCCGTCGGCATGTAGTTTGCGAACCGGGCCGCTGCTGGTGCGAGCCGCGGTCTTGAGCAGCTCGTTACCCACCCAGAACTGAAGCAGGCCGTCGGTCACCAGCACGTCACAGGCGCCGGCGTAGTTCCTCCCCACGCTCACCTGCTGGTAGCCGACGCCCACGACACCATTGCTGGCCACCTTCCTGCAGACCCACTGCTCTCCGTTGCGCTCGGGATGTCTCAGCTGATGCCGGACTTCTTCAGCGCCAGAGCGGAAGCGGCTCTCGGGGTGAGGTCGCCCAGCCCTCGGAGCTGAGGTACCGATGGCGCACGCTGTATTCCCTCTTCGGTCTGGTAGACGCGACAACCCAAGCTAGCCGGCGCCTCTCCTCCTGCGAATGGGTCGCGGCCGTTGACCAGGAACGTCGGCGAGCCGTGAAAGTCGAGACGGTGTGCGTGTGGGGTTCAGAAAGTAGGTCGGCTGGCTTCCACTGCGTGCAGAGCGATCAAATTCCTGGCTCTGAGTTGCCGGCTATGTAGATCCGACGCTATCAGCGACGGCTGCTCCGAGGAATCGGAGAGCCCATTCCACGATGTTCGCGTGGGCGACGGCGAGAAGCTCGCTCTGGCCCATGCAGCGAGTCCACAGGAGCCGGTGGTCTTCTTCGACGATAATCCCGCTCGAGGCGAAGATTCTACCCCGCCCAGGCGTGACCGTGTATCTCCTGGACCGGCCCTGGAATCAGAAGGTACGGACGAGCGACAGGGTGATACGCGTCCAGACCTGGCCTAAGGTTCTGGGGCATTTCCCGGCTCTGTACGCGGACTTACAGCCTGTTCGGTTTGAGCAACCCCAGGTCATGTGGCGACGCCGCTCCAGACCAAGGGCAAGAAGCAGGCGAAGAAGGCGCGAAGCGCGCTGCCGCCGAAGCTCGAGAAATTCACGTCCCGGTGCGTACGTGGCAGGACGGTAAGGGCACCTACAGCACCGCGACTCTAATCGTCGCGTCGATCGTCGCGCCTTCGATAGCCGCACCGATGCGATCGATGCTGCACACGAACAAGCCTGGCACGCCCGCGTAGGTCTGGTCGTCGTACGCGTAGGTCAGGTAATTCCGCCCGAACCGCGCTCATAAAGGCTCCATCCGGCTACGTCTTAAACAGGGGTTGGCGCTTGGAACGGAAACGCTGACCGTTGCCAGCCATGACGCGTGCGACCAGCGGCTTATGCGGGTCGAAACCTGCTTCCTCGAACTCTTCCCAGAACCACCACGTCTGAGCCGAGTCATTGGGTTGGATGGTGCCCGGGATTCCAGCACCGTTCGGCACGAGAGGCTTGACGGCCCAGTTTCCAGATCTATCCTGCGTTTCAAGCCCGGCAGAGTTGATGCGGATGGGATGGCGGCTGTCGTTGACGGCGGTGATAATTACGGCCTTCTCGACTTTGGGGCCGAAAGTAAGCGCGCCAAGCGATACCTCGACCTTGATTTTGGTGCTGTGGTCCCTCCGCCAGCTGTATACCTGCCAAAGGATGGAGATGCTACCGACGACGGCTCCGTATAACGCAATTCCGTCCAACTGACCCTCCAGGGCACGACGAGATACACGATGGCGGGCGTTGAATCTGTTCCCTGTTTCCGGCGCGGCCAAACACCCACTATCGGGGAGACGTCCTGGCGGGTGTTCTACATAACCGGCTCGCTGGCTCCGGCTTAGCCGCGCCAGAGCCAGCGCCAGAAGCCTGCCCGCCCCAAGGCCCGGCCAAGTAGCCGGTTCGTCACGCGGCGCTCTATGCGTTTGGGGTTGCCGCTCGCCAGGGCTTCCAGGTCGTCCACGCGACGAGCGGCGCGGAACAGAAGGGAGGCCAGGGAGCGGCGGCGAGGCGTAACGGGACCAAGCCTAGCCGACCCCCGGCAAGTTGCCGAGGCGAGGGATCAGGCGTTACGTTCGCCGATGAAGCGTGGAGGCCCGCTCACCGTACGAGCGGGCCCACCCTTCGGCCTCGGAACTAGGTCTTACAGGTGGTCGCCAGCGGCACAACAGCGGTCAGACCGGGCTGAGGCGTCATCGCCAGCGGCACAACAATGGTCAGACCGGGCACAGGCGTCGTGGTCGCCAAACCGGAAGCCAGAGCTCCCAAACCGCAGGTGGTGGTCGCAGTGTCTGCCGAAGCAGGAACCGCAAACACCGCCGAAAGGGAGAACACGACCAAACCGATGAGGATCAACCGTTTGTACATTTTGTATCCCCCGTTTGAACTGACAGGCTGCCCCCTAATGGATTGAACGTACAGACGACCAGTGATGATGTCAACTCAAGCCGTGAGGCCGCTTGTGCCCATAGGCTCGCAGGGCGGCTTCTTCCGACGCGTAGGGACCGTATGCCTCGCGGTGCCGGTTGGCCAGTAAGAACCAATCGGTAGGAGGCTGCCAAAACCGATAGCTCCGGCCGGAACAACCTTTAGCACCGCTCGGCGTCGCAATCCGTCCTCCGGCCAGCAACCCTGCCGTACGCGGAGATCGCTGACTAGGCGCTGCTCTCCCCGACCGGATAGGCTCGGACATGACGAAGGCATCTGAGTTATGGACCGACCCGAACCAGGGATTGCAGTTAGCTCAACAAACCCAGGTGGACGACCGAGAGCACCAACGGACTGTGTTTTGGATTGGAGGCGTGATCGTTCCGCCCGTCGGCACTGAGATTGAACTCTCTGATCCCGATAGCCAGGTGGGGTTCGAGAACGACGTCAGGCAGCAAGCCGCGCGCGGCGGTACTCGCTAAGTAGCCCTCCAAGGCGAGTTGTCCGCTCGATCCGCCCGCCCACCGGAGTCATCGGATCGCCCCGAGCGGCTGGTGGTCGCTGGCTGCGGCTCCGATGCGGTCGCTCCTGGTTGTAGTGCAGGCAGTACTCACCGAGGACTGCTTCAGGTGTCGTTGATTCACGATCAGCATCCAGTCCAAGCACTCTCGGCGGCAGCTCCCGATCCAGCGTTCAGCGTGTGCGTTCGCCATCGGGGCCACTTATCGGGGTCAGGATTACCCGGGTACCTTCCGCCTTGAACACTGCATCGGCTTGGGGCGCGAACTTCTTATCGCGATCGTGGACCACAACGCCCAGCTCGATGCCTTCTTCCTCTAGCTTCCAGCTGAGATTGCGGGCCTGCTGAGTCACCCAGGCTCCGGTCGGTTGGGCAGTACAGTTCGCCACCAAGACTCGGCGCGTCGCGAGATGCACATACATAAGGATGTAGAGCCGCTTGAAGAAGACCGTGTCGACACTAAAGAAGTCCGCCGCCACGAGGGTTTCGGCATGGGCAGCCAGGAACTGCTTCCATGTCAGCTCAGATCGGCGCCCTGCCGGCGGGTTCAGCGGGCTGCCGATCGCGCGCGCTAGCGCACTGACCCGAAAGTAGCTTTCGGATTGGCTTTAGTCAGGATCTCGTCTGCGGTCTTCAGCCAGACGACCGGATGCCGCTTGCTATTCCAGGCAGCGATGAAGAGCGGAATCGCCTCGATGAGCTGGCCCACGCTCTGAAGATGCCGCGACGTATGGCACGACGGCTGAGGAGGGAGATCCAACCCTCGACCTGGTTGAGCCAGCTCGAGCTGGTCGGGGTGAAGTGCACGTGGAAGCGGGGATGCCGGCCGAGCCACTCCTTGACGAGCACATTCTTGTGCGTATGGTAGTTGTCAACGATCAGGTGCAACTCGCGCCGCGGATAGCTGCGATTCAGCAACTTCAAGAAGTCCAGGAAGTCGCGGACGCCATGGCAGACCAAAGGTTCCTTATTTGAACTTGCCTTGGGTCCGGTAAGCCATGGAGACCCCACGGGGCACGGGCCAGACTCGTCGTCCAATATGATCCGCGAAGTGAAGAGCGAGCCATCGGCCGACTACGCGCTCGGCGGAACCGAGACCGAGCTGACTCGACTCCGGTCACAAGCGCAGGAGTACGAGACGTCAGCTCGGTGGTTGCTCGACCAAATCGGTGTCCAGGCGGGATGGAAAGTCCTCGACGTCGGCTGCGGCCCCATCGGCATCCTTGCGCTGCTGTCTGAGAGGGTAGGCCCGGAAGGCGCGGTGGTGGGGCTGGAGCGCGAGCCGCGCTTCGTCGAGTTGGCGAAACGTGAGGTTGCGCGCCTGGATCTTCGGAACGTGACAATCGTTCAGGCCGACGCCCTCCACTCAGGACTTGACAGCGACTCGTTCGACCTCGTCCATGAGCGTTTGGTGATGGTCAATGTCCCCGAGCGGCGTGGCTTGCTAGCGCAGATGCTGCGGCTGACGGCTCCTGGCGGCACGATAGCGCTCGAAGACATCGACAACGTGTCGTGGCTTTGCGAGCCCGAGCATGACTCATGGAACGCGCTGATATCTGCCTTCCACGGCGCCTTTCGTGGCGCGGGCGGAGATCCGTTCATCGGGCGGCGCCTGCCCTCGCTTCTTCGAGAAGCCGGCGTCGTACAGATTCGAGCGCATCTACAGGCCGAGCTGCCGCAGCCCGGACAATATCGGCGTACGCACCTCATTTCGCTCGTGGATTCGATCCGAGAAAAGATCATCGCGCAAGGTCTGGTCGATGAGCAGGAGCTTGAGTCTCATAGAAAGGCCCTGCTCGAGCATCTCGCCGACCCAAATACGCTCGTGATCGAGAAACTGCTCATGCAATGCTGGGGGCGGAAACCCGCCTCAGCTCCAGCAACTGATTGAGGGTCATCACCTCATTCGCCTCAGAACTCCGGCGTTTGGGCTGTGGGGTTCAAGAATGACGTCACGCCGCAACTCGTATGTGGGGTTCGAAAATGACGTCACGCAACAAGGCGGTACGCACTGAGTAGACCGCCAAGGCGAGTACTCCGCTCGAGCCGCCCGCCAACCGGAGGGACCGGATCGCCACGAGAGGCTGGTGGACGTAGGTTGCGGCTCCAACCGGAGGGACCGGATCGCCACGAGAGGCTGGTGGACGTAGGTTGCGGCTCCGATGCGGTCGCTCATGGTTGTAGTGGAGACAGTACTCGCGCAGGATCGCCTCGAGATGTCGCTCATTGACGACAAGCATCCAGTCGAGGCACTCTCGGCGACAACTTCCGATCCAGCGCTCAGCATGGGCGTTCGCCCTCGGCGCCATGAGTGGGGTCAGAATCACTCGAGCGCCTTCCGACTTGAACACGGCGTCGGCCTTGGGCGCGAATTTCTTGTCCCGATCGTGGATCACAACGCTCACTTTGATGCCTTCTTCCTCGAGCTTCCAGCCCAGATTCCGGGCCTGCTGGGTCACCCAGGCTTCGGTCGGTTGGGCGGTGCAGCTCGCCGCCACGACCCGGCGCGTCGCCAGGTGCACATATATAAGGACGTAGAGCCGCTTGAAGAAGATCGTGTCGACGCTGAAGAAGTCAGCCGCCAGCAGAGTCTCGGCATGGGCAGCCAGAAACTGCTTCCAGCTCAGCTCGGATCGGCGCCCGGCTGGCGGGATACCGGCGCTGAGTAGGACCGATCGGATTGTGGTTGCCGTCACGCTGTGGCCGACCTTCAAGAGCTCTCCGCGAATGTGGAAGTAGCCCCACCTGGGATTCTCGCGCGCCATTCGTAAGATCAGCTGGCAGCACTCGGCCGAGATTGGCGGTCGTCCTCGCCGCGGCCGATCCCGATAAGCCGCCCACCTTCGGCGCACCAATTGCCGGTGCCAGCCGAGCACGGTCTCCGGCTTGACCAGTAAGCCCGCCCAGGCGGATGGCGGGATCCGCTCACGCAGGGCCGCAAGGACCATCCGATCACCAGGAGCCCAGCGCACACGCTTGATCTGACGTTCGAGAACCTGGACCTGGCGCCGAAGCACCAGCACCTCAGCCTGGAGTTTGGCCTGGTCGCCGTGGCTGGTTGCCATTACGTCCAGCAGGACGCGAACCAGCGAATCGATCAGAGAGCCCACCACCCCGGCGCGAAATCCTAACCGGCCGACGGCATCGGGCGCTCAGGCATGCGCCCAACAGCGTTTGGCGCGGACTCCGATGTGATTTTCGAACCACACAAGTTGCCCCAGCCTCGCAGAACCGGGTTTAACTCTTCCACGACTTGCTGGATGGGCCGCTTCAGTCGGTCGCGTGGAGCCGTAATCGCTTTGACCTTGGCCCGCACGCTCGCCATCGCGCGACGCGCCGGCCACGGCTGACAGAAACGCCTGCCGTACTTCCGCGACATCACCATCCGGTGGTGAAACCCCAGAAAGTCCACACCTTGCGCCCCCTCTCCGAGGTCGACGATCCGGCTCTTGTCCGGATGAACCTTGAGATGCAGGGCTTGGGCTGTCCTCTGGAGCCATGCGTAGGCTTGCCGCGCGTCGGACTCGGTCCGACACAGGATCACCAGGTCGTCCGCGTAGCGAACGATCTTGCCGAAGTGGCTTGCCTGCTTCGCCCAGAGAGCATCGAGGGCGTGGCCATAGATGTTGCTCAGGAGCGGCGATATCGTTGCGCCCTGGGGAACCCCGGTCATGCTTCCGACGGACACTCCGTCTTCCATCACGCCGGCGCTTAACCACATCCGAATCAGCCGCAGCACCCTCCGGTCACTCACCCGCCGGGCCACCAGCCGCCGAAGGAGGTCGTGGTCCAGGCTTCCGAAGAAGTCAGCAAAGTCGGCGTCCACCACCCACCGCGCTCCGGTGTTCACTTCCTTGCGAATGACCTCTAATGCATCGTGGGCCTTCCGCTTGGGTCGGAATCCAAACGAGCACGGCAGGAAGCTGGCTTCGAAGATCGGCTCGAGCACCAGCCTAGCCGCGGTCTGCACCACCCGGTCGCGCACGCGCGGTATCCCCAACGGGCGACGCTCCTTCGGCCTTCCCGGCTTCGGTATGTAGACCCTGCGCACCGCCTGGGGCCGGTACTTTCCGACCACGAGCAGCGCTTGCAGCTCCGTCAGCATCTTCTCCACCCCGTAGGCCTCGATTGCCTCCAGGGTTTCACCGTCGATGCCGGCGGCGCCCTTGTTGTGACGCACCTGTCTCCAGGCGCGCCTCAACACATCGGGCCGAGCTATCCGGTCGTAGAGAGCATGGAACCTCCTCTGGCGTTGCTGCTTCGCCGCCACGTAAAGCGCGCGCTGAAGTGCACGGACTTTGTCGATGGGGTGGTTGGCCTCAGCCATGCCCTCGCCCGTTCCTTGCAACTCGCGCATCACCGAAGTGCGCAGCCTTCCCTACGCCGAGTTGTGTTGTCTCGACGATCCTCGATACTATGCCGCGCTCCGACTCCCTCCGCACCGCCCCGGATTTCGCTTTGCGCTTATACCGGGACACGCTTCCGCCCGCTATCG
>WNGR01005488.1_pt1 | contig 21703 bp, 16 predicted proteins | sample 5407581 | NCBI WGS metagenome assembly WNGR01 (sample SAMN13153383, study PRJNA577476) | soil metagenome | isolation source: 80 cm soil or saprolite under Garry oak tree replicate 2 | place: USA:California | collected 2016-06-15
GCGACTACCCGCTCGGCAGGGAAGACCGTTGCCAGCAAACCAATCGACACCTCGTCAGCCAGCCGGACCTGGTCCGCTGCCTTGCTGTTCGCCACCCGGAGATCATCTCACAGAAACGCTTAACTCATGACCATTGCCCCGGACGCAGCAACGCCGTCACCAAATCAGCGGATTGGCTTCATCGGCGTTTCCCGACAATGCTGATGAGCGCATTGAAACGAGCTCCTCCAGAAACCCGGGAACGTTTCGAACGGCAGCCGAAGCCCGCGGCATGGAGTGAGGATTGCTGACAAATGATGGACAGCTCGATAGAACACTGTCCAAATCATCCAGTTTATTCGGCTCACAGATGAGCGTCCGGTTGGGAAGGTGGGACCGGTGACCGAGCAATACGAGACCTACTGTCTCGCGGATCGGCTCTTCTATGACACGCCGAATCAGCGTCCCACCAGGAATCCCGACTTTCTGATCGCCGCACGAACGGCACCGGAAGGCTGGGCGCACCAACCCAGTGACACCTGGATGTACTACGCGCCGCAACCCAATTCGCTACCCTCCCAGGGCTGGAAGATCCACGTCTCTTCGCGACTCGCCGACGCCGAACGCGTACTGAGCGCGGTATGGGACTATTGCGTGCCACGTGGACTCGCCTTCAAATTCTTGCGCAACCAGGCCACGATGGTCATCTTCAACTCCAAGTCCGCGTTCCGCGGTTCGAGTGGGAAACTGGTGACCATCTATCCGGCGGACCAGACGCAGCTGGAACTCACGCTGAAGGAATTGCACGAATTACTCACCGACGTACAAGGCCCCTACATCCTCAGCGACCTGCGCTACGGCCCCGGCCCGTTGTTCGTCCGCTATGGCGGCTTCGCCGAGCGGCATTGCCTCGCGGACAGCGGTGAGCGGGTGCTCGCCCTCGAGGACGCCGACGGCAGGCTCGTGCCGGACGTCCGGGGCGCGACCTTCGCCCTGCCGCCGTGGGTACCACTGCCCGAATTCCTCGCGCCCCACCTGGCGGCGCGGTCCGCCGTGAACACGACCGATCTGCCTTACCGGATCGAGAGCGCGCTGCAGTTCTCCAACGGCGGCGGCGTGTACTACGGGCGGGACACCCGCACCGACGAGCAGGTCGTGCTCAAGGAAGGGCGGCCGCACGCCGGACTGGACGTCGCAGGCCGCGACGCCGTCACCCGGATCGGCCACGAGCGGGACATGCTCCAGCGCCTCGCGGGGCTCGATGTCGTGCCGGCCGTCCACGACTACTTCACGCTGGGCGAGCACCATTTCCTGGTCCAGGAATTCGTGGACGGGAATCCATTGCAGCGCCTGCTGGTGCACCGCTATCCACTGACCCACCCGACCTGCACCGAGCGTGATCTCACCGAATACGTCGACTGGGCGCTGGACATGCTCCAGCGCGTCGACAAGGCCGTCGACGCACTGCACGAGCGCGGGGTGGTCTTCGGCGACCTGCATCCGGAAAACATTCTCGTCACACCGGAGAAACGTCTGGTGCTGATCGATTTCGAGGTCGCGACCCTCGCCGAGGACAACGCGCGCTCGGATTTAGCCCATCCGGCCTACAGCCCGCCATCCGACCGGCGTGGCGTCGACTGCGACCGCTACGCCCTCGCCTGCCTGCACCTGGGCATGTTCGCACCGCAGCTGACCACGATGGCCATGCTCGACCCGGGCAAGGTCAGCCAGCTCGCCGAGCTCATCCTGGAGACCTTCCCGGTGCCCGCCGACGTGATCACCGCCGCGGTCCGCACCATCCTGGGCACGGCCGAACGCGCGCCGAGCGGGCTACGTGACCTGCCGATGCCGGGCATCGGGACCTGGCCGGGGGTGCGGGACGCGATGACCAGGGCGATCCTGGCCAGTGCCACGCCCGACCGCGACGACCGTCTCTTCCCCGGCGACATCGCGCAGTTCCTGCCCGGCGGCGGCATCAACATCGCCTACGGCGCGGCCGGCGTGCTCCACGCACTGGACGTCACCGGCGCGGGCCGGTTCCCGGAACACGAGGACTGGCTGCGCCGGCACGCGCTGGCCGCGGCCGAGAAGGCCACCCCCGGCTTCTACGACGGCCTGCACGGCGTCGCCTACGTGCTGGCCGAACTGGGCCACCGCCAGGACGCCCTGGACATCCTGGCGCACCCCGGCAGCAGCCGGTTCGACTCGGCGGAACTGGGCCTGTTCTCCGGGCTCGCCGGCATCGGCCTGAACCTGTTGCACTTCAACGAACTCACCGGCGAGCAGACCTTCGCCGACCAGGCGGCCCGCGTGGTCGACCTGGTCGCCGAGCGGCTCGGCGGACCGGAGGACGTGCCGGAGATCAGCGGCGGCGACAACCCGAGGGCCGGCCTGATGTTCGGTTCCGCCGGACCGGCGCTGCTGTTCCTGCGGGCCTACGAGCGCACCGGCGACACCGGGCTGCTGGACAAGGCGCACATCGCGCTGCGCCAGGACCTGCGCCGCTGCACCAAGGCCGAGGACGGCACGCTCCAGGTCGACCAGGACTGGCGCACCCTGCCCTACCTGGACGAGGGCTCGGCGGGCATCGCCATGGTCCTCGCCAGGTACCTGACGCATCGCGCGGACGACGAACTCGCGACTGCCCCACTCGCGACTGCACTGGGTGAACTGAGGACCGTCACCAGGAGCGACTACTTCGTCCAATCAGGACTGTTCACCGGCCGCGCCGGCATGATCGCCTGCGCATCGATGTTCGAGGACGGCGCCGGCCCGCAGCTGGCTGCGCTGTTGCGGGGACTGCGGTGGCACGCGCTGTCCTACGGCGACGGGCTGGCGTTCCCCGGCAACCAGCTGCTCCGGCTGTCGATGGACCTGGCGAGCGGGACGGCCGGTGTGCTCATGGCCATCGGCACCGTGCTGCACGACCACGACGTAACCCTGCCGTTCTTCGCGCCGCACGATGGCGCCCACGAACTGGATGCCGTCCGGCACCCATCAGCCGATCTCATCAGTGTAAGGAGGTGACAATCATGGCTCTTCTTGACCTTCAGGGTTTGGAGGCTCCCGGTGGAAAGGGTGGCGGCGGCGGTAGCACGCTGACCATCCTGGGCTGCAACTCCCAGCGGCCGAGCAACCTCAGCGTGTTGCTTTGTCACGAGTGACGTACCGATTTTGGTAGAACGTGGGCGGCCGTTCTGGCGACGGCCGCCCACGCCCAGCTCCCTCGACGAGGGAGAGCTTGTGCGTCGACAGATCGGAAGTCGATGATATACCCGCCGGCATACCGCCAATCGACCGTCGAAGAACTGCACGGACACCGCGTAATGGACCCGTACCGGTGGCTGGAGGACCCGGCGAGTGGCGCGACGACGGACTGGCTGGCCGCGCAGGACGATCTCTGGCGCACGCACGCGGCGAAACTGCCCGGCCGCGACCGACTGCGGGACCGGGTGGCCGAACTCAGCGGGGCCGGCGTTGTCACGGCGCCGACGTGGCGCGGCGAGCGGCGGTTCTTCCTGCGCCAGGACGCCAACCAGGACCACCCGGTGCTGCACATGGCGGGGCCGGACGGATCCGAGCACGTGCTCGTCGACCCGACCGCCCTGGACGAGAACGGCCTGACCACGCTCGACTCCTGGCAGCCCGACCCGGACGGGCGGCTGCTGGCCTACCAACTTTCCCGTGGTGGCGACGAACAGGCCGAGCTGTACGTACTGGACGTCGAGACCCGGCGCGTCGTGGACGGTCCGCTGGACCGCTGCCGCTACTCCCCGGTGGCCTGGCTACCGGGCGGCGAGGCGTTCTACTACGTGCGCTCACTGACCGACGGCCGACGGATCTACCTGCACAAAGTCGGCACGCCCGGCGAGAACGACGTCCTGATCTTCGGCGCGGACCGGGACGCGCGGACCGCCTACGGTGTCGAGATCAGCCAGGACGGCCACTGGCTCACCATCGCCGCGTCCCGCGGCACTGCCCCTGGCAACGACCTGTGGCTCGCCGACCTGACCACGTCCGGTGCGGAAACGCCGGAACTGCGAGTGGTCCAGGAAGGTGTGGCCGCCCATACCGCGGCCGCGGTCGGCCCGGACGGGCGCCTGTACGTGGTGACCGACGCGGACGCACCGCGCCGCCGGGTGTTCGTCGCGGATCCGGCCCACCCGGACCGGGACTGGCGCGACCTGGTGCCCGAGGATCCCTCGGCGGTCCTCGCCGACATCGTGATCCTGGATGGGACGGAACTGGACAGATCACTGCTGCTGGTCGGGCGGACCCGGCATGCGCTCGGCGAGATCGAGGTGCACGACCTGGCCAGCGGCAGGCTTCTGGGCGAGGTAACCCTGCCCGGCTTCGGTTCGGTCGGGTCACTGTCGGTCCGGCCGTCCGGCGGCCACGAAGCCTGGTTCACCTACACCGACAACGTCACACCCAGTGCGGTGTACCGCTATGACGCGCGGACCGGCGAGACCACCCGGTGGGCCGGCGCGCCCGGCGTGGCCGAGGTGCCGTCCATCCACAGTCGACAGATCGTCTGCGCGTCGGCCGACGGAACACCGGTTCGGGTGGTCGTGTTCGCCCGGCCGGAGGTGGTCGGCACACCCAGGCCAACCATCCTCTACGGCTACGGCGGCTTCGGCTTCTCGCTCACGCCAACGTATTCCAGCTACCTGCTGGCCTGGGTCGAAGCCGGTGGCGTCTTCGCGACCGCGCAGTTGCGGGGTGGTGGCGAGGAGGGCGAGCAGTGGCACCGGGACGGCATGCTGGAACGCAAGCAGAACGTGTTCGACGACTTCACCGCCGTGGCACGGCAGTTGGTCGCGGACGGCTGGACCACGCCGGCACAGCTGGGCATCTGCGGTGAGTCCAACGGCGGGCTCCTGGTGGGCGCGGTGACTACCCAGCACCCGGAGCTGTTCGCGGCGGCGGTGTGCTCGGCGCCGGTCCTGGACATGGTGCGTTACGAGCGGTTCGGGCTCGGCGCGAGCTGGCGCGGCGAGTACGGCAGCGCCGAGGACCCGACGCAGCTTTCCTGGCTGCTGGGTTACTCGCCCTACCATCACGTACGGTCCGATGTGGACTATCCGGCGGTACTGTTCACTTCGTTCGGCGGCGACTCCCGCGTCGATCCGTTGCATGCCCGCAAGATGTGCGCCGCGCTCCAGTGGGCGAGTACCGGCGGCCGGCCGGTCCTGTTGCGTCACGAGGACGGCGTTGGCCACGCCCGCCAGGCGACCAGCGGGGCCGTCGCGCTGGCGGCGGACATGCTCGCGTTCCTCGGCGCGCACACCGGTCTCGACTTCGGGACCGGCGCATGATCACCTTCGGTGCCGTGGTCCGGCGTGGCGGCGGCTGGCTGCCGCTGATCGCGCTGGGCGGGCTGGTCGGCAGCCTCGGCATGCTGGCCCTGCCGGCGGTGCTCGGGCACGCCGTCGACGCGCTCGTCTCCGGACACGGCAGCGGCACGTGGCTGGCAGCGGCCGGCGGCCTGATCGCGCTGGGCATCGTGTTCGAGCTGAGCAACGCCTACACCACGAAGGCCTGCATCGCCGGCACGACGGCCTGGCTGCGCAACCGCATCGTCGGGCACCTGCTGGCCGTCGGCCCGGACGGCGCCCGCCGGTTCGCCACCGGCGACCTGGTCACCCGGGTTTCCAACAACGCCGTGGACGCGGCGCAGGCGGGTCCCACCGTGATGACGATGGCGACCGCGGTGCTGCCGCCGATCGGTAGCGTGCTGTTGTTGGCCTACATCGACATCTGGCTCGCGGTGGCCCTGCTGGCCGGACTCGTGCTGGTGAGCGTGGTGATCCGGACCTTCGCAGTGCGGACGGCCGAGGTCGTGCGCGCCTATCAGCGGGCGCAGGGCCGCATCGCGGGCCGGCTCACCGAATCGCTGACCGGCGCCCGCACGATCGCGTCGGCCGGGACGGTCGAACTGGAGGAGCGGCGGGTGCTGGAACCCCTGCCGGAGCTACACGAACAGGGCGCCAAGACGTGGCGGGTGCTGTCGCGGTCGAGCGCGCAGGCCACGTTCGTCGGCCCGCTGGTGATGGTCGCCGTGCTGGTCACCGGCGGTATCGAGCTCGCAGCGCACCGGATCAGCGCGGGCGAGTTGTTCGCGGCCAGCCAGTATGCCGTGATCGGCGGCGGACTCGGGCCGCTGACCTCGGTGTTCAGCCAGTTGGCCCGGGCACGTGCCGGTGTCAGCCGGGTCACCGAGGTGCTCGCCGTCAGGCCGGTCGCCTACGGGGCCGCGCCGTTGCCCGACGGCCCTGGCCGGCTGGAGTTCCGCGGGGTCGGCGTGCGCACCGACGACAGCGTGCTGCTGTCCGATGTGGACCTCGTGGTGCCCGGCGGCGCCGCCGTGGCCGTGGTCGGTGAGTCCGGCGCGGGCAAGTCGGTGCTCGTCGGGCCACGACACGCTGCGCGCCGCCGTCGGCTGCGCCTTCGAGCGTCCGGTCCTGGTGGGACACACGGTCGGCGACGCGATCGGCCTGGGCAGTCCTATCAACGAAATCCAGTCGGCCGCTGTGGCCACGCACGCGCACGAGTTCGTCAGCCGACTCCCCCAGGGCTATGACACCCCGCTGACCGAGTCCCCGATGTCCGGCGGCGAACTGCAACGGCTCGGCCTGGCCAGGGCGTGGCACGCCAGCCGACTGCTCGTGCTCGACGACGCCACGTCCAGCCTGGACATGGTCACCGAGATGCAGATCAGCAGGACCCTGACCAACGACCACGGCCACCGCACCCGGTTGATCGTCACCCACCGGGCGGCCACCGCCGCCCGCGCGGATCTCGTCGTCTGGCTGGTCGCCGGGGAAATCCACGCGGTGGACACGCACGAGGCGTTGTGGGCGCGGCCGGACTACCGCGAGGTGTTCGGTTGACGTCCTCCTTGCACTGAAGGGCAAGGATTCTCCGTCCGGCTCACACCGAACAGTTCCTGCTTCCGTTCCCCGAAAGGAGGTTGCGACAGATGCCCCACCGACTAACGCCGGGAAGGTCTTACCCCGTCTCCACAGGCCGCAACCGCCCGTCCGGCGGCCAGAATATTCACCGCAGCGTTGACATCCCGATCGTGCACCACCCCGCAGGCCGGGCAGGTCCACTCACGAACAGTCAACATCAACGAGTCGAGCAGGTGCCCGCAGTGCGAGCAGGTCTTGCTGGAAGGAAACCACCGATCCACGGTGATCACAGTGCGGCCGTACCAGCTAGCTTTGTACTCCAGCATCGACCGGAACTCCGACCACGACACATCGGCGATGCATCGGGCCAGACTGTGGTTGCGCAGCATGTTCCGGACCGTCAGATCCTCGATCACAACCACTTGGTTCTCGCGGATGAGTCGAGTCGACAACTTGTGCAATACGTCCCGACGCCGGTCAGCGACCCGGGCATACACCCGGGCCACCTGCCGGGCGGCCTTTGCCCGATTGCGGGAACCCTTGGTTTTGCGGGCCAGGGCGCGTTGGGCCCGCGCCAGGCAGCCCCGCTCCCGCTTCTCCTGCCGCGGGTTGGGGATCTTCTCCCCGGTGGACAGGGTGGCCAGGGCGGTGATTCCCAGGTCGATGCCAATCTCGGCGGTGGCCGGGGGAAGGTGCTCGATGACGGTTTCCACCAGGATCGACACGTGCCAGCGGCCGGCTGGATCCCGCGACACCGTCACCGTGGAGGGCTTGGCACCGGGCGGCAGCGGACGCGACCAGCGAATGTCCAACGGCTCACTCATCTTCGCCAAAGTGAGGTGCCCGTCACACCAACGGAACGCCGAACGGGTGTACTCCGCCGACGCCTTCCCCCGCTTACGGGACTTGAACCTCGGGTAGCGGGCGCGTTGGGCGAAGAAGTTGGTAAACGCGGTCTGCAGGTGCCGCAGGCACTGCTGCAACGGCACCGACGACACCTCGCTCAGGAACCCCAGGCCCTCGGTGTGTTTCCACTCCGTCAACAGGGTCGAGGTCTCAGCGTAGGTGACGCGGCGGTGCTGCTCGTGCCACGCGGTGGTGCGGACTTCCAGGGCCTTGTTGTAGACCAGGCGTACGCATCCGAAGGTGCGGGACAGTGCCGCGGCTTGCTCGTCGGTGGGGTAGCAGCGGTACCGATATGCCCGCTTCACCACCATTATCGCCATAGTCCACATCATACCAATAATGCCGACATCAGTCGAACTGGCGTTCGACCGTCGGTCCGGGTCGTGCCCGGCTCCCACTCCGGATCGGCTTCCCGGCACAGAGGCCGGGGTATCCGCCGATTGGAGTTTCGATGAACCGCGAGCTGCGTTTCGCCACCGAGTCGTTGCCCCGCAAGCCGTTGGCCGCGCTGATGCTGTGGTCGATCCCGGAGGCGCTGCCCGCGTCGCTGTCCGGCATCGCGGTCGAGCGGGCGGTGGACGCCGGTTTTCTGGCCGGTCGGCCGCTGATCGGCCTGGCCTGGCTCGGGGCGCTGGTGGTCGCGGCCGGCGTCGGCGGGATCGGTTCCCGGCAGGTGTACCGGCTGTTGGGCCGGCTGGTGGAACCGTTCCGGGACGAGTTGGTCCGACGGGTGGTCGGCGGCGCACTGCGGCACAGCCTGCGCGGCCGCGCCGACGACGGCGCGCTCGCCCGGCTGACCCATCAGGTGGAGATCGTCCGGGACACCTACGCCGGGCTCATCGTGGTGCTGCGCGGTTTCGTCGTGACGATCATCGGTGTGGTGATCGGCCTGCTGTCGATCTCGCCGGTCATCGCGCTGTTGATGCTGCCGCCGTTCCTGCTCGGCTTCGGCCTGTTCCTCGGCACGCTCGGCATGGCGGCCAACCGCTACCGGGCGTCGGTGCGGGCGGACGAGCAGGCCGCCATCGCCGCCGGTGCGGTGCTGGCCGGTATCCGTGACGTGGTGGCGCGGGGCGCCGAGACGCACGCGCAGCGCATGGTGGCCGGGCCGGTCGCGGCGCAGGCCGCCGCCGAACGGGCGATCGCCCGGGTTGCGGTAGCCCGCACTGTCTGCTTCGCCGTCGGCGGTTGGGTGCCGATGATCGTGCTGCTGATTGCCGGGCCGTGGCTGGTTCGCCGTGGGTTCACCGCGGGTGACATCATGGGCGGGCTTACGTATGTCCTCATTGGACTCCAGCCGATGTTGAACAACCTGATCGCCGCGGTGGGCACCAGCGGCCTGCGGTTCACCGTGACGCTGCGCCGCATTCTGGACGCGAGCGAGTTGCCGGCGCAACCGGAGCGGCCGGCTCATGGTGCTCCGTCCGGTTACGGCCTTGCGGTGCGTGGCATGACCTTCGCCTACGGGCCGCACGCCGAGCCGGTGCTGCGGGAGCTGGACCTGACCGTGGCCGAGGGTGAGCACCTGGCCATCGTCGGGCCGAGCGGCATCGGCAAGTCGACATTGGCCGGGCTGCTGTGCGGTCTGCTGCGCCCCGATGCCGGCACGGTCGAGCTCGGTGACGTGCCAACAGGAGACCTCGCCACGAACCGGTTGGCCGACCTCCGGACGCTGATTCCGCAGGAAGCCTACGTTTTCGGCGCCTCGGTGCGGGACAACCTGCGCTATCTCGATCCGACCGCAGCCGCGGAGCGGGTGGACCTGGCCGTGCACGCCGTCGGCGCCGACGGGCTGCTGGCCCGACTCGGTGGCCTGGACGCCGAACTGGTGCCCGCCGAGCTGTCCGCCGGGGAACGCCAACTCGTCGCGCTGGTGCGGGCCTACTTGTCGCCCGCGCCCGTTGTCGTCCTAGATGAGGCGACCTGCCATCTCGACCCGGTTGCCGAGGCCCGCGCCGAGGAGGCGTTCGCCGAACGCGGTGGCACGCTCATCGTGATCGCGCACCGGGTCAGTTCGGCGCTGCGGGCACGTCGGGTGCTGGTCCTCGACGGCGTCAGCGCGACCGAGGGCGACCATTCCGAACTGCTCGCGACTTCGGCCCTGTACCGGGAGTTGTTGGGGCACTGGGAAGCGGGCAGCGTCGTCGGCTCGATGATCGTGTGAAGGGGTTCCATGTCGATCCATCCGCTCGAACCGCTTTCCGCGGACGAGATCACCGCGACGTCGGCGATCCTCATCCGGGACAAGGGTTTGGGCAAGTCTGTTCGGTTTCTGAGCGTCGAACTGCACGAACCAACGAAGCAGGCGCTCCTGGCTACTCCGGATCGTGAGACGTTCGTGGTGCTCCGGGATCGGGCCGAGCGGACCACGATCGAGGCGATCGTCTCGCTGACCAGGGACTCGGTGCGCTCGTGGCGCGAGATCCCGCATGCCCAGCCCGGCTACGCGCGTGACGAGTTCGCCGAGGCCGACGACGTGGTGCGGGCCGATCCCGAGTTCGTGGCGGCAATGCGGCGCAGAGGTGTGACCGATCTGTCGCTGGTGTCCGTCGACATGTGGGCCCCCGGCAACACCGGGCCGGCCGAGGACCCCGGTCGGCGCCTGATGCGGACGCAGGTCTACGTCCGGTCCGGCAAGTACGACAACCGGTACGCGCATCCGGTCGAGGGCTTGATGGTGCTGGTCGACCTTGATGAGATGGTGGTCGTCGAGGTCGAGGACCACGGTGTCGTGCCGGTGCCGGCAACGCTGGCCAACTACATCCCGGAACTGGTGACCGGCGAGATCGACGGCTACGCCGGCAACGTGCCCGCGTTCGACGAGGTACGCGGCGACCTGCGTCCGCTGGCGATCACCCAGCCGGACGGCCCGAGCTTCACCCTCGACGGCCACGCCATCGAGTGGCAGAAGTGGCGGCTGCGGGTCGGTTACTCGCCGCGCGAAGGCCTGCTGCTGCACCAGGTCGGCTACGTCGACCAGGGCAGGCTGCGGCCGATCCTGCACCGGGCGTCGATCTCGGAGCTGTACGTGCCCTACGGCGATCCCAACCCGTCGCAACGGGTCAAGAACGCGTTCGACATCGGGGAGGGCGGGATCGGCCCGTGGCTCGTGCCGCTCATGCTCGACTGCGACTGCCTGGGCGAGATCCGTTATCTGGACGTGGTTCTGAGCGACGACGACGGCGACCCGGTCACGCTGCCCAACGCGATCTGCCTGCACGAGGAGGACTACGGGATCGTCTGGAAGCACGTGGACGGCAACCTGGGCCACATGGAGACGCGGCGCCAGCGCCGGCTGGTCGTGTCGTGCTGGGCGACCGCGAACAACTACGACTACGGCTTCTTCTGGTACTTCTACGTCGACGGGACGATCGAGTTCGAGGTCAAGCTCACCGGCATCGTGTCCACCGGCGCCTTCCCCACCACCGGCACGACGCCCGAGTGCGGCACGCAGCTGGCACCGGGCCTGTACGCGCCCAACCACCAGCATTTCTTCAACGTGCGGCTGGACATGTGCGTGGACGGCGAGCGCAACAGCGTCTACGAGGTCGACTCGGTGGCACTGCCGACCGGCCCGGACAATCCGGGCGGCAACGCGTGGCGCGCGCAAAAGACTTTACTGGCCAATGAAAGCGTGGCCCAACGCACGGTCGATCCGTTGGCGGGTCGCTATTGGACGGTGGTGAACCGCGCTGTCCGCAACCACGTCGGCCAGCCGGTCGGCTACAAGCTGATGCCGGGCGACAACATCCTGCCGCTGGCACACGAAGGGTCGCAGAACCATCGGCGGGCCGGCTTCACCTACCGGCACCTGTGGGTCACGGCGTACGACCCGGCGGAGCGCTACGCGGCCGGCGACTATCCCAACCAGCGGCCGGATGACGACGGGCTGCCGCGCTACGTCAAGGCCAACCGGCCGCTGGACGACGCGGATGTCGTTGTCTGGTACACGTTCGGCGCACATCACGTACCCCGATTGGAGGACTGGCCCGTGATGCCGGTGTCTTCGGTCGGCTTCCACCTGAAGCCGGTCGGCTTCTTCGACGGGAACCCCGCGTTGGATCTGCCACGGCCAAGTCACGAATAGACCGGCCCTGCCGCCGCGGTGTCTTCCGCCCCGGAGCAATGCGAAGCGAGATCCGGGGCGGAAGACACCGCGTAAAGGCGGCAGGGCCCGCGCGCACCAGCGCGCCATGACACAGTGGCCCCTCCCGTAATCGGAAGGGACCACCGCTATTTCGAGGGGTTTCTGGTCAGCCGACCGGGCCGAGGATCGTGGTCACGGTCGTGGTGTGCTGTTGGCCCGCGCTGTCCGTGTAGGTCACGGTCAGCTTGTCGCCCGGGTGGTGCGTGTCCATCAGGTTGGTCAGGGTGGTGGCCGAGTCGACCGCCTGACCGTTGAGCGCGGTGATCACGTCGCCCGCCACGAGGCCCGCGGTCGCAGCCGGGCCGTTGGGCACGGTGTCGGCGATCTGCGCGCCGGACGTGGCGCCGTTCGGCGCGGCCTGGCCGAGGTTGCCCTGCTGGCTCTGGCCCGCGTCCTGCACTCCGACACCCAGGAACGCCGTGGTTCCGATGTGGATGGTGGACGAGCTGGTGCCGGCGATGATCTGGTGCGCCAGGGTGATCGCCTGGTTGATCGGGATGGCGTAGCCCTGGTTGCCGGAGCTGGCGCCCGGGTTGGTGCCCTGGCCGCCGAAGCCGCCGCCGCTGAACTGGTAGCCGGTGGAAGCCGCGGTGTCCACGCCGATCACCTGGCCGGCGCTGTTCACCAGCGCGCCGCCGGAGTCGCCGGACTGGATGTTCGCGTTCACCTGGATCAGGCCGGTGAGCTGCTCCGACGAGCCGCTGGAGCCGTCGCTGGCCGTGATGGACTGGTTCAGCGCGGTCACGGTCCCCGCCGCGGCGCTCGGCGTGCCACCGGCGCCGCCGGCATTCCCGATGCCGACGACCGCGTCGCCGACCGCGACCTTGGCCGAGTCGGCCAGTGTCTCGGTGGTCAGACCGGACGCGCCCTGGAGTTGGAGCACCGCGATGTCCTGCGTGCGGTCGTAGCCGATCACCGACGCGGTGTAGGTCTTGCCGTTGCCGATGTCGGTCACCTTGATGCTGGTGGCGCCCTCGACGACGTGGTTGTTGGTCAGGATCTCACCGTTGGACGTCAACACGATGCCGGTGCCGGCCGCCTGCGCGTTGGCGTAGCCGAGCACGGTGTTGATGTCGACGAGGCCGGGGTCGACCTTGGCCGCGATCGCGGACGGGTTGATCGACGTGTTGGACGTGCCACCGGGCGTGGTGGGGGCTGAGCCGAAATTCTGGTTGCCGCCACCCGTCGCGGTCGTGTTGTCCGAGGTGCCGGACCAGGCGATCCGGCCGATGCCGAGGCCGACCAGCACCGAGAGGCCGACCGCGCCCAGCGCGATGCCCACCGTGCGCAGCGGCCTGCGGCGCGGCTGCTGGTATGCCGGCGGCGGGACCCACTGGCCGGTCTGCTGTGCCCAGGTCGTCTGGCCGAACTGCGCGGTAGGCCCGAACTCACCTGGTTGGTCCTGCGGCCGGTACTGGTAGCCGGGCCACGCACCGGGGTCGGTGCCGCCCGGGCCACCGAGGCCCGTGCCGCCCTGGAACTCCTGGCCCCCTGGCTGTCCAGGACCGGCCTGCCCGGCACCCGGGTAACCGGGGCCGTAGTAGCCGGGGTGTCCTTGATGGCCAGCCTGGCCGGGGTCACCCGGTGTCGCACCGGGTTGTCCCTGGTAGCCAGCCTGGCCGGGGTCAGCCGGCGTCGCACCGGGCTGGCCCTGGTTGCTCGCCTCGCCTGGCTGACCAGGGTTGTCCTGCCGGCCGGTCCAGCGCGGATCGTGCTCGCTCATGCCCTGCTCCCAGAGTGCGGCTTCGTGTGTAGAGGTTCCTTGTTGCCTCTACCAGAACACTCCTGCTACCTGAGAGTTTCCTTCACGGGCACCGTGGAGGTGCTGAGGAACAGCCATGGGTTCCCGGCTACGTGAGGAATATGTCCGTTTGGAGCTGTTCCTCCGTGGCGCCCTCGTAGCGGTACCGCGCGAAGTCGGACATACCGGCCGAACGCAGCACGTCCTCGTCGACCAGGGTCTGGCCGGTGTACTCGGCGGCCGACTGAGTCAGCACGTGGTGCGCCGCGTCGGCCATGATCTCCGGGCGCCGGGACACCGCCATGGCCGTCGCGCCGCCGACGATGTTCTGCACGGCAGCGGTGGCGATCGTGGTCCGCGGCCACAGGCAGTTCGCCGCGATGCCCTGCTCCCGGTAGTGCTCGGCGACGCCGATGGTCAGCATCGTCATGGCGTACTTGCTCACCGTGTACGGGGCGTGGTCGCGCAGCCAGCGCCGGTCGATGTCCAGCGGTGGGGACAGCGTCAGCACGTGCGGGTTCGCGGCCGCGCGCAGGTGCGGCAGTGCCAATGACGTGAGCAGGAAGGTGCCGCGGGCGTTGATGTCCAGCATCAGGTCGTAGCGCTTGATCGGCAGGTCGCCGACGCTGGCCAGGTTGATCGCGGACGCGTTGTTCACCACGATGTCGACCCCGCCGAACCGCTCCACGGTCGCCGCGACCGCGGCCCGCACCTGTTCCTCGTCACGCACGTCGCCGACGAACGGCAGCACCTGGCCGCCGGCCTCCTTGATGTCGGCGGCCGCGGTGTGGATCGTGCCGGGCAGCCGTGGGTCGGGCTGGTCGGTCTTGGCGATCAGCGTCACGTTCGCGCCGTCGGCGGCGGCACGGACCGCGATGGCAAGGCCGATGCCCCGGCTGCCGCCGGACATCACGATCGTCTTGCCGGCCAGCGATCCCACGGGCACCTCCACGACAGCGGCGGGGTGCGCAGTACAGCGCACCCCACCGAGGGGTTGGACGTCAGTACTGCTCGCCGGCCGCCGCTTTGTCCACAAGGGACTGCGGCGGGGTGAACCGCGCGCCGTAGCGCCGGGCGAGCTCGGTCGCCCTGGCCACGAAGCCGGGCAGGCCGTCCGCGTACTGGTTGACGTACTGGACGACACCGCCGGTCCAGGCCGGGAAGCCGATGCCGAAGATGGACCCGATGTTGGCGTCCGGGATCGAGCGCAGCACGCCCTCGTCGAAGCACTTCACCGTTTCCAGCGCCTCGGCGAACAGCATCCGCTCCCGCAGGTCGTCGAACGGGACGTCCGCGGGCGCCTTGCCGAAGTGCTCGGCCAGCCCCGGCCACAGCCCGGTCCGCCTGCCGTCGGCGTCGTACTCGTAGAACCCGGCGCCGGTGGAGCGGCCCTTGCGGTCGAAGTCCAGCACCATCCGGTCCACGACGTCCTCGGCCGGGTGCGCGGCCCACGTGCCGCCGGCCGCCTCGATACCGGCCTTGGTCTCCTCGCGGATCCTGCGCGGCAGGGTCAGTGTCAGCTCGTCCATCAGCTGCAACGGCGGCGCCGGGTAGCCGGCCTGGCTGCCGGCCTGTTCGATCGTGGCCGGCGGCACACCCTCGCCGACCATTGCGATGGCCTCGTTGAGAAACGTGCCGATGACCCGGCTGGTGAAGAAGCCGCGGCTGTCGTTGACCACGATCGGGGTCTTCTTGATCTGCTGCGCGATGTCCAGCGCCTTGGCCAGCGTCGCGTCGCTGGTCTTCGCGCCGACCACGATCTCCAGCAGCGGCATCTTGTCCACCGGTGAGAAGAAGTGCAGGCCGATGAAGTCCGCCGGCCGGCTCACGCCCTCGGCGAGCCCGGTGATCGGCAGGGTCGACGTGTTCGAGCCGAGCACGGCGTCCGGCGCCACGTGCGGCTCGATCTCGGCGAAGACCTTCTTCTTCAGCTCGGGGCTCTCGAACACCGCCTCGATCACCAGGTCGACCCCGGCCACGTCGGCCGCTTCTGCGGTGGGCGTGATCCTGGCGAGCAGCGCGTCGCCCTTGTCCTGGGTCAGCTTGCCCCTGGACACGGCTCTGGTGACCAGCTTCTCCGAGTAGGCCTTGCCCTTCGCGGCGGCCTCGACGGATACGTCCTTGAGCACGACGTCCAGGCCGGCCCGCGCGCAAACATATGCGATGGCCGCGCCCATCATGCCGGCGCCGAGCACCGCGACGCGGTGCGCTTCGTGCTTGGGGTAACCCTCCGGGCGGCTGCCGCCGGAGTTGATGTGCTGGAGGTCGAAGAAGAACGCCTTGGTCATGTTGGTGCTGGTCTGGCCGGTGACCAGCTCGACGAAGTATTCGCCCTCGATCTTGGTCGCCGTGTCGATGTCGACCAGCGCGCCCTCGACCGCAGCGGCCAGGATGTTGCGCGGGGCCGGCATCGGCGCGCCCTTGAGCTGCTTGCGCAGGTTGGCCGGGAACGCCGGCAGGTTCGCCGCGAACGACGGGTTGGTCGGCGCGCCGCCGGGGATCTTGTAACCCTTGGCGTCCCACGGCTGTACGGCGTCCGGGTTGGCCCTGATCCACTCCTTGGCCTTGGCCAGTAGTTCGTCGGGCGTGTCGACGACCTCGTCGATCATGCCCAGTCCCAGTGCCGCGCGCGGCTTGTGGCGCTGGCCCTGCAGCAGCACGTTGAGCAGCGCGCTCTGGATGCCCAGCAGCCGGACCGTGCGCACCACGCCGCCACCACCGGGGAGCAGGCCCAACGTGACCTCGGGCAGGCCGATCTGGCTGCCCTTGGCGTCCAAGGCGATCCGGTGGTGGCAGGCCAGCGCGATCTCGTAGCCACCGCCCAGCGCGGCGCCGTTGATCGCGGCGACCACCGGGCGGCCCAGGGTTTCCAGCCTGCGGAACTGGAGCTTCATCGTGGTGGTGGTCTCGTTGATCCGGCTAGCGTCCTCGGGTGTCGCCGCCATCAACAGGTGCAGGTCACCGCCTGCGAAGAACGTCTTCTTGGCCGACGTGATCACCACGCCGGTGATGCTGTCCTTTTCGGACACCAGCCGGTCCACCGTTGCCACCAGTGAGCTGGCGAACGTCTCGTTCATGGTGTTGGCGGACTGGCTCGGGTCGTCCATGGTCAGCACCACGATGCCGGCGGCATCGGCGTCCCAGCGGAACATGTTCTGTTCGGTCATGTCCGTGTCCCCTCAGACCCGCTCGATGATGGTCGCGACGCCCATGCCGCCGCCGATGCACAGGGTGACCAGCGCCCGGCGTGCGTCGCGCCGTTCCAGCTCGTCCACCACGGTGCCGACCAGCATCGCGCCGGTCGCGCCGAGCGGGTGGCCCATGGCGATCGCGCCGCCGTTGACGTTCACCTTGTCGGCGGGCAGTTCCAGGTCCTTCATGAACTTCAGCACGACGGAGGCGAACGCCTCGTTGATCTCGAACAGGTCGATGTCCTTGATGGACAGTCCGGCGGTGGCCAGCACCTTCTTCGCGGCCGGCGTGGGGCCGGTCAGCATGATGGTCGGGTCGGCGCCGGTGGTCGCCGTGGCCAGCACCTTCGCCCGTGGCGCGAGGCCGGCGGCCTGGCCGGCCCGCTCGCTGCCGACCAGCACCAGCGCGGCGCCGTCCACGATGCCGGACGAGTTGCCCGCGGTGTGTACGTGGTTGATCTTCTCCACCCAGTGGTACTTCTGCAGTGCGACCGCGTCGAACCCGCCCATGTCCCCGATCCCGGCGAACGACGGCGCCAGCTTCCCAAGACTGTCCACAGTGGATTCAGGGCGCATGTGCTCGTCGTGGTCCAGCACGGGCAGGCCGTTGCGGTCGGTGACAGCGACGACGGACTTGGCGAAGTGGCCGCCGGACCACGCCTTGGCGGCGCGTTCCTGGGACTGCACGGCGTAGCCGTCCACGTCCGTGCGGGAGAAGCCCTCGATGGTGGCGATCAGGTCGGCGCCAATACCTTGCGGCACAAAATAGGTCTCGTAGTTGGTCTCCGGGTCCAGCGCCCATGCGCCGCCGTCGGAGCCCATCGGCACCCGGGACATCGACTCGACCCCGCCGGCCAGCACCAGGTTGTCCCAACCGGAACGCACCTTCGTGGCCGCGGTATTCACCGCTTCGAGGCCCGAGGCGCAGAACCGGTTCAGTTGGACACCGCCCACGGTGTCGGGCAGCCCGGCCATGATGGCCGCGGTGCGCGCGATGTCGCCGCCCTGCTCGCCGACCGGGGACACCACGCCGAGCACCAGGTCGTCGATGGTGTTCGGGTCCAACCCGGGGTGGCGGCGGCGGATCTCGTCGATCAGGCCCACCACCAGGGAGATCGGCTTGGTGGCATGCAGTCCGCCGGTCTGCTTGCCTCGGCCGCGCGGGGTTCGGATCGCCTCGTAGATGAATGCCTCGGTGCTCACAGCACACTCCTCGCTGACACGTCGTCAGTCCACTGGTGTTTCCATTCTCGCGCTTGTTGGCGGGTTGTCAATAGCGCCGGCCCCGGCCTAACATGACGCCGATCACGAAACGGAGGCCAGGGTGAACGCCTACCAGGAGATCACCTACGAGGTGGCGGACGCGGTGGCCACCATCGCGCTGAACCGCCCGCAACGACGCAACGGCTACACCGTGCTGATGGCCGACGAGCTGGCCGACGCACTGTCCGCGGCCGATCTTGACGATGCGGTGCGCGTGGTCATCCTCACCGGACACGGCAAGGACTTCTGCGTCGGCGCGGACCTGTCCGGCGGTGCCCTGGCCGCATCCGATCAATCGGAGCCCTACCACGAGCCGGCCGGCCGGGTGTCGATGCGGATCTTCGCGATGAACAAGCCGGTGATCGCGGCGTTGCGCGGCGCGGCGGTCGGCGCCGGATCGACGATCATCCTGCCGGCGGACTTCCGTTTGGCGGCCACGGACACCAGGTTCGGCTTCGTGTTCACCCGGCGCGGCCTGATCCCCGAGGGCGCGTCCGCATGGTTCCTACCCCGATTGGTGGGGCTGGGCCGCGCGCTGGATTGGATGGTCAGCGGCCGGGTGTTCTCCGCTGATGAGGCCCTGGCCGCCGGTCTGGTCACCAGGTTGTATGAACCGGACGAGGTTCTGCCGGCGGCTCGCGCTTTGGCGGCTGAACTGGTCGCGACCACGTCGCCGGTGTCGGTGGCGATCACCCGGCAGTTGTTGTTCCGGATGTCGCCGCTGGACACGCCGTTCCCCACCAGGGACCTGGACTCCCGCCTGATCGCGGACGCGCCCGGCAACCCCGACGCGGTGGAGGGCGTGGTGTCCTTCCTGCAGAAGCGCCCACCCGACTTCCCCGGCCGGGTCAGCAAGGACCTGCCCGACTACCTGCCGTGGCTGCCATGAGCACGGAACCCCGCTGGCGCCGCCTGGAACCGGACGAACGCCGGGCCCAGATCCTGGCCTGCGCCCGCCGCCTGTTCGGCGAACGCCACTACGACGCCGTGTCCACAACGGAGTTGGCCAGGGAAAGCGGAGTGGCGCGGGGCCTGATCAACCACTACTTCGGCACCAAACGCGAGCTGTACCTGGAAGTCGTGCGCGACCTGATGTTCATCCCGGAATACGCCGTGGAAAAACTGGCCCACGGCAGCATCGAACAGCGAGCATCAGCCAGCATCGAACGCTTCCTGGCGGTGATCGAACGCAACCGCTCGATGTGGCTGACCACGGTCGGCACCGGCGGCTACGGCCGAGACCCGGACCTCGAACAGATCCTCCAGGAAGCCGACGAAATAGCCGCCGACCGCATGATCCAGACGGTCGGCCTGGAACACATCACCGAGGGCCGCGAAGAACTACGCGCGATGATCCGCTCGTTCAGCGGCATGGCCAAAACAGCGACCCGAGAATGGTTGATCCGCAAGACATTGACCCGAGACCAGGTCCAAACCCTACTGGCCACCCTGCTGGCCACCATCATCACCGAAGTCCACGGCCAGATGTTCGGCGACCCGGCCGCCTTGTCAGGACTCCAGTAGCACACCCCGGCCGTCTTCATGATCACTTCTGCGAAGATGCGGAAGACAGACGTCTGCAATCGCGGAAGAAAAATTGCGCAAACGCGGATCTGATGGCATCCTGTTGAGGTGGATGGCGAGCTGACTGGGCTAGCTGGCCGTCGTTTGACGGCCGTCGTTACCGATCGCATGCAAGAAGAGCCGACCGTGGTCCTCAACGGGCCTCGCACTGTCGGAAAGAGCACCCTGCTGGGTTCTCTCGCACAGCGACTGGGCAAGGTGGTGATCGACTGTGATGATCCAGCGACACGGGCGGCGGTCCGCATGCTGATCGACGAGTACCAGCACGTCCCGGAGATCCTTGATGCGATAAAGGCTGAGCTGAACCGCGATCTGCGCCCCGGCCGGTATGTTCTGGCCGGTTCCACCCGGTACTCCACGTTGCCGCAAGCAGGGCAGTCGCTCACCGGTCGGGTCGACATCCTCGACGTGCTGCCGTTGGCTCAACTGGAGATTGACGGGAACTCCAAGGAGCCTCTTGTCCACCAGTTGCTCGAAGGCAAACGACCAGCGCTGGAGGTCGAACCGTCCCGCACGACTCGAAATGAGTATGCACGTCGGGTCACGTCAGGCGGCATGCCGGTTGCTCTGCGGCGACCAGCCGGACGCTCGCGTTCTCGCTGGTTTCGCAACTATCTCGATCTGGTCGTGGAGCGCGACGTGATCGAACTGAGTCGGGTTCGGCAGCGTGAGATGCTCCCCCGCCTCCTGAATCAGCTGGCGGCCAAATCGGCGCAGGTACTGAACATCGCCGCTACTGCTCAAACGATCGGAATGGAGAAAAGCAGCGCGGAAAACTACCTACGCCTTCTTGAGGCCGTGTTCCTCGTGCAACGCCTGCCCGCGTGGGGTACCACGTTGGGATCACGAGTGGCGCGTCAGCCCAAGGTCCACCTTGTTGATGCGGGCGTGATGGCCTGGCTGCTCGGTATGACTCCGGAAAAGATCACCCAAGGCGACCCGGCCGTCCTGACCGAGTACGGGCACGTGGTTGAGTCGTTTGCCGTGGGTGAAATTCTCAAACAGGTCAGTTGGTGGCCCGCGCCCGTCGGTGCCGGGCACTTTCGTACCGCCAGCGGGGACGAGGTCGATCTCGTCTTGGAACGCGATGATGGAGCGGTGATCGCCTTTGAAATCAAGGCGGGAACCCGCATTCATAGTGAGGATCTTCGAGGTATAAGAACCCTACGCACCAGGCTCGGCCCCCGCCTGGAGACTGCGGCCATCCTCTACACAGGTGACTTCGCATACACCCACGACGATGGCACTATGGTGCTGCCTCTTGACACGCTGTGGAGGTAGCCATTACGAACTGCGTTCGCACCACTCCGCAGTGCGAGCGCTGTTGCCGAACTCGGTCCGAGACCAGGTCCAAACCCTCCTATCCACGATCATCACCGAAGTCCACGGCCGAATGTTCGGCGACCCAGCCACCCTCAGTGCTCCAGTAGTTCCGCCGGATCGAACGAAAGCGAGAACGGCAGATCCGTGCGGAACTCCTGACCGGCCAACGCCTTCGCCTGGACAACGTACTCCCCGGAATCATCAAGCCGCAGCAGCTCCACCTGCGCTCCGTCGTCGACCTCGACACGCATGAAGTACGGAACACCTGCCGCCGCGCACATCCCTGGCCTGTCGATCCAGTCCTTGCCTCTGGAGAATCGGGACTCAACCTCGATCGGCATGACCACACGATCGGGTAGTCAAATCGGATAAGAGTTCACAATTCGGAATACATCGGGCATTCTTCGTTCGTGATCTGGACTACTGAACTGGCCGAGCGCCGGCTACCGATCGAGGGTCTGACGCCGTCGAAGTACGAGTGTCAGGACGGCCGCTTGGTGCTGACTCCATGCGGGGACGTACCCAGCAGTCTGGCGAAAACGGTGCTGGCGCGCATATTGCGTTTGCCCGTGCAGCAAGCGGGCATGGCGCTGTATGCGAGAACCAATATGCGTTTGACCGACCGGCGATGGATCGAACCCGATCTGACTCTGTT
>WNGR01003880.1_pt1 | contig 21699 bp, 21 predicted proteins | sample 5407581 | NCBI WGS metagenome assembly WNGR01 (sample SAMN13153383, study PRJNA577476) | soil metagenome | isolation source: 80 cm soil or saprolite under Garry oak tree replicate 2 | place: USA:California | collected 2016-06-15
TGTACGACGCGCTGGTGTCAGGCAAGCTCGCAGGCGCCGGCCTCGATGTTTTCGCGCAGGAGCCACCGCCTTCAGGCCATTCGCTGTTCGAACTTCCCAATGTCATCATGGCGCCGCACGTCGCCGGGGTCACGCGGGAAGCCGTCGACCGGATGAGCGTGCAAACCGCGCGCAATATCCTGAGCGCGCTCGACGGCGATCCGATCAGGCAGAACGTCATCAATCAGGACGTGCTCGGCTGAACCTGCTGTAATTTCTCCCGGCTTTCGGCAACGACTTCGCCGGCTCCATTGCTTGCGCACCACGGGTATCAATATGGCCTTCAAGGAATACGGCAGCTATGACGGGTTAGGCCTTGCCGATCTCGTTCGGAAAAAACAGGTCAGCGCGCGGGAATTGCTGGACGAGGCCATTGCCCGCACCGCCAAGGTCGACCCGCAGATCAACGCAGTGGTCGTAAAACATTACGATTATGCGCAAGCGCAGATCGACAAGGGACTTCCGGATGGTCCCTTCACCGGCGTGCCGTTTCTCCTCAAGGATCTGGATATTCTTGAGGGCACGCGGACGACCTCGGGCGCCAGCGTCTACAAGGACAATGTCGCCGATCACACCGGCACCCTCGCCCAGCGCTTTCTCGATACCGGTGTCACGATTTTCGGAAAAAGCTCCAGTCCGGAATTCGGCTTGATGCCGACCACCGAGTCCCGGCTGTTCGGTCCGACCCGTAATCCCTGGAATCTCGCGCACTCGCCGGGAGGTTCGTCCGGCGGTGCCGGTGCGGCCGTTGCCGCGCGCATTCTTCCTGTCGCCCATGCCAGCGACGGCGGCGGCTCGATCCGGATTCCCGCCTCGGCCTCCGGCGTGTTCGGATTGAAACCCACCCGCGCGCGCAATCCGCTCGGTCCGGATCGCGGCGAAGGCTGGGCCGGGTTTTCCTGTGGCCATGTGCTCAGCATCAGCGTGCGCGACAGCGCCGCGATGCTGGATGCAATCCACGGACCCGAGCCATCGAGCCTTTATGTCGCGCCGCCGCCGGAGCGGCCTTTCGCCCAGGAGGTCGGACGTGACCCCGGCCGGATGCGCATCGCCTTTACCGACAAATCGCCCTATGGCGACACCATCGATCCCGAAATCGCAGCGGCGGTTCGCGAAGTCGCAAGCCTGCTGGCCGGACTCGGCCATCATGTTGAGGAGCGCGCCCCTGTGCTGGCCGCGGATCCGGCGGTCGTGATGTCGACAATTGTGAGCGCCAACACCGCGCTCAATGTGCGGGTTGCCGAACAGCGATTTGGCCGCACCATGACCGACAGCGATTTCGAAATATTGACGCTTGCAAGCGCGCACAACGCGCAAAAGGCAACCGCGACCGACTATGTGGAGGCGCAACTCAGTGCATTCCAGATTTCGCGCGGATTGGCGACGTTCTTTCAGAGCTGCGATGTATTCCTGTGCCCGACGCTTTGCTCGCCACCGCTGCGGATCGGCGAACTCAACACGATGTCGGAAGATCTGTCGCATATCGCGCCGATCCTGCGGCGCTATATGCCGGCAACCGCCATGTACAACATGTCCGGCCAGCCCGCGATGTCGATGCCGCTGGCATGGAATGCGGCCGGATTGCCGCTCGGCATGATGTTCGGCGCACGCTTTGGCGATGAGGCGACTTTGTTCCGTCTGGCAGCTCAACTCGAACAGGAGCGGCCGTGGAAAGACAGATTGCCGCCCATTTGCGCGTAGATCGACAAAACTCAGCCGCATTCGAGGGCGAGGAATAGAACTCGGCGTCAACAGCGGAGTTCCTGCTTCCTGCGTATCGCGTAGTATCTGGAGGCCGAAATTTTGAGCAAAAGCGACCCGACCGATAACGTGCTCGCGGCCATTGCGAGCATCTTCGATCAAACGGCTCACCATCGCGAGCCGGAAAAGCCCGCGGTTGAGGAAAAGCCGGTCGCCCCCGAAATGGTGGAGGCCGGCGGTTATCAGAAGCTCGGTCCCGGCCCCATTGCCGCGATCCGTTTCAAATGGACGGTCCGCCGCGAGGCTCATAACGAATACTTTGTCGACGAAACGATTGGCGAGAATTCCGCGCCTGTTGTCATCGGGCCGTTGACGGGAGATGCCGCGATCCGGTTCGTCGACGATCGCGAGCGCGGGGCGCGGGAACGATTTGAGCAGCTCAAAAACGAGATGGCCGGACGAAGCGCCGCGGCGAAATTGGTCCGCAAAGACGCCGGCGAAATGTAGCCGCTACAGCACCAGGCTCGAGAGCCGAACCCGGTGCGAATTCCATTGCCGCCGGAACATCGGCTCTCCCAAAAAATTGACCGCGTGTGCGGTCCTAAATTAGATTGCCGGCGACACCAATTGAACCAGGACCGCTAAATTCACGACTCATGCTTTGAGGGTGATGTAGGTCACGTTCTGGAAAACTGCTGAAGTGCAGGGTCGGGACTTGAGATTCTGCCTGTCCAGGAGGTCAATATGAAAAAGCTGTTTGCAATCGCCGCATTGCTGCTGGCGAGCACCGCCGCACAGGCTCAGTACACATTCGAATACGGCGGGCGCACCATTCGCATCGATCCGGACCGTGGAACGGTTTCGATACCCGGGGTCTACGACAACACTGGGAACGCTGGGCGGCGAACAAAACGTTCGCGCAGCGATCAGGACAGCGACCGTCCGCGCAAGCAGACGCCGCAGGAAGCGAAGACCGAACCGCAGGCGCCCGAAGCAACACCCGCAGCCCCCGTAGCGACCGAACAGGCCCCGGCGCCCGCGAGACCTTCGCCCGAGCCTTCAACGGCCACGGCGCGTGTTGCGCCGCCATCATCGGATACCATTACGTCGACGCAGCCCGCCGCCAGCGCGCCTGCGCCGCAGGTTCAGCCGGATGCTGTCCCCGCCACCAGGAGGCCGGAACCGGCACCCGTCGTTGCGACGGCTCCGTCGTCGGCACCGGCACAGAGCCAGCAGGCCCCCGCAACCACGGCCGCCCAGTCGGCAAACTCGCCGCTCGGCGTGTGGCTGACGGAAGAGAAAGAGGGCAAGGTCCGGATCGAGTCATGCGGCATCAATCTTTGTGGATATTCCGTGGACGCAAAGTCGAACCAGAACGGCGAAAAAGTTCTGATCAACATGAAGCCCGGAAAGGACAAATGGAGCGGACGAATTTACGATCCGAACACCGGCAGCACCTATGACTCGACGATCGCGCTGAAGGGCTCGGACAATCTGCGGGTTCAAGGCTGCGCCTTTGGCGGCATGTTCTGCGGCGGCCAGACCTGGAGCCGGCTGAACTAGGCGCGTACTTGTATAACTGATCCATCGGCAACCCTTTGGCCGATGTCTGGGCGTTTAACGGATTGTGCGATGATGAAGGAATGCCGCTGATTCGCCCGACGTGTCAAGTATTTGCCCAAAGCACATCCGTGCCGGCGACTGCCTGCTACTTTGCATGGGGTTGTTTTCGATATTTTTGGTTGGGAGCACAGCTACGGCGAGATATCCTGCTTGAAGCCGCCCACTCTAGCGAGGCCTGCTCGTGGAGTTCAGCGACGAGCAGGGTCGCGGCTACGCGGTCGCGCCGTGCTCGCGGGCGGACTTGCTCGTCCTGCACTATGTTCCAGAAGCGGCCCGATCATCGAATGGCAGCGCAGAAAACGGACCGTTAAGCGCGTCCCGCAGGCCGTCACGACGGGCATTCCGCCGCCGGGGTCGCAACGGCGATTTCGGGCTTCTTGTGGCCGCCAAACGTCGTTTCATGGATCTTGCCGTCGACGATATGGATGCGCCGGTCGGCGCGCGCGGCCAGTGCCGCATCATGGGTAACGACCACCACGGTCTGGCCGTTGTCGGCGATATCGCGCAAGATGCCGAATACCTGCTGGGTCGAAGCGGTGTCGAGATTTCCCGTCGGCTCGTCGGCGACGATGATTTCGGGACGGTTGGCGAGCGCCCGCGCCAGCGCCACGCGTTGCCGCTGACCGCCGGAAAGCTGGTTGGGGCGCTTGCCGGTCTGCTCGCCGAGACCGAGCGACGTCAGCAGGCTCATCGCCCTCTCGTTCATGTCCTTGGTGGACATCTGGCCATGCGCGCGCATCGGCAGCAGCACGTTGTCAAGCGCGGTAAACTCGGGAAGCAAGAAGTGGAACTGAAACACGAAGCCGCACTTGGTCAGACGAACGTCGGCGCGCTCGGTTTCCGATAATTTGGATGTTGCCTGGCCGCAGATGATGACCTCGCCTTCCGTGGGCGCATCGAGCAGTCCGAGCAAATAGAGCAGCGACGATTTCCCCGATCCCGAAGGACCGGTGATGGCGAGAAATTCGCCCTTCGCCACCGATAGATCGATGCCATTGACCAGGGTGTGAGTAATGACGCCCTGGACGCGGCGGACCAGGTTCACGGTTTGCAGCGCGACCTCGGTCATGACGCGCCCCGGATAATTTCGACTGGATGCACCCGCGTCGCCTTGCGTGCCGGAAAATAGGCTGCAACGGCGCAGCAAAGAATGGCAATGCCGCCGGAGGCGAGATAGTGCATCGGCGAATAGTAGATCTCGAGCGGCGTCGTCGCTCCGGTCAGCACGTTGAAGATGGTGATCTGAGACCATCCGTAGCACAGCAAATATCCGAGAAGCCATCCAAACAGGATTCCGACCGCTCCCATCATCATCGACTCAATAATGAAAATTCGCCGCACGGAGTATTCTCGCATGCCCAGCGATTTCATGATCGCGATGTCGTGACGCTTTTCATGAGTGATGGTGGAAATGATATTGTACGTCGCGAATGATGAGCTCAGCAGCATGGCGCCCATCACCGTCAGCACGATGAAATCACGGGTAGCGAAGGCGCCCAGCAGATCGGCGTTGGCTTCCTGCCACGACACCGACTTGTATCCGATCTGGGCCTCGACTTGAGTGGCCACTTTCTGTGCGACCAGAGGATCGCTCAACCGCAGCCGCAACTGATTGACAACTCCGTTCTGCCCCATCAGCGTCTGGGCCAGATTCATCAGCGAATAGATTTGCCCTTCGTCGACGCTTTTGATTCCAGACCGGAAGAGTCCGACCACCATGGCCGAAATCTGGGTCCCCTCACCGCCTCCAAGCAGAACCGTACTGCCATTTTTCACGGCGAGTTTCTGTGCCAGCGCCTCGCCGATGATGATCCCGTTGGCCGCTTTCGACAGATCCGTAAGCTGGCCCTCGCGCATCTGCGTGGCGAGCTTGGAAACGCGAACTTCAAGCCGCGGATCAATGCCGACCAGGCTGACGCCAACCCGGGCTTCGCCGTGATTCACAATTGCCGTGGTCTTGACTGACGGCGCCACGTCGCCTGGCAACCACGACCTCAGCGAGGCCATGATGGCGTCCGGATATCTGATCCCGGGGCGCCGATTGACGTTTGCCACGTTGGACATTCCAACCGCGGCGTATTCCTGGTCCGCCGGCTGGCTGGGAACCGACCGACGCTCATCGCCGACCGTGACGTGGGGCATGGTATCGACCAGTTGCCGCAGAAAATCGATCTGCGAGCCCTGCATCAGGCCCGCCATCATGATGGTGAAGCCAACACCCATCGCCACGCCGAACATGCCGACCAGCGTTTGTCGGACGCGGGTGCTCACATGAGTCCACGCAATGCTCAGCACAAGGTTCGTTGCCATGGGTTTTACCTGTATTTGCCGACGTTCCTGCGTGCATCGTTAACAACGGAATCGACGTGAGCCGATATGGCAGAGGATATGACCGCACTATCGGCATCGGCAGAGCTGGTCACGATGGCGGCGGGTTCCCGGTCAGGCGCAGGACTGGGACTCGGAATGACATCTGCGGGAGCGTCCGTTGCCGGCTTGGCCGCCACGTTTTCGACGCGGACCCGCGTGCCATCGGCCAAATCGGCACGTGCCGGTGACAGCACGGTCGCATCCTTCGACACGTTGCCGACGATCTCAACGTTACGGCTGCCGCGAATCCCGACCGTGACCGGGACACGCCGAATTTTTCCGCTACTGACGACCTGAACCGCATTGGCGGCAACCGCCTCGGCAGGCACCACAACCGCCGCCGCCTTTTCGCGATGGATGATGTTGACTTCCACCGTCATTCCTATCCGCAATGGCGTATCGCGTGGCAACAGCAGATAGACACGAAAGGTCTTTCGCGTGGGATCGCCCTTTGGCGTGATTTGCGAGACCGTGGCCCGCAAAGCCTGCGCCGAAAAGGCCTCGGTTCGCAGGAATGCCTTCTGCCCCACGGCAATCCGGGTGATTTCTTCCTCGTTTATTTCAGCCACCACCTGCATGGGCGCCGGCGGGCCTACCCAAAACAGTACATCGGTCGGCCCGACGATCTCACCGACCTCGCCATCGCGACGCAGCACCATGCCATCCAATGGCGCGCGAAGCACGAGTGAATCGATGCGGGCTTTTTGGGCGCTAATCCGCGATTTGGATTGCTCGAATTGAGTAGAGCGTTGCTCATATTCGGTCTTCGCAGCGTCGCTCTTGTCGCGATCGCGCTTGGCGCGATCCAGATCGCGCGCAAGTTGCTCATTGTTGATTTCCAGTTCATGGAGCGCGCTGACCTCTTCGGCGTCGTCCTGGCGGCCGAGAACTTGACCGACTTTGACGGCCTGCCCTTCGCAGCGGCAGAGTTCGACTAACCGGCGCCGTTGAAGGGGTACTACCTTGGCCCAGCGCTCAGGCTCTACCGTTCCCGTTCCATAGACAGCCTCCGAAACCGGCCCAAGGGTAGCCACTCCCGTGGTTACTGTCGGGGGCTGAAAGTAGTCCGGATACATCAGATAGGCGCCGCCTACGGCCGCCGCAGCAAGCACTGCAAGCACCGATCCAGACCAAACAAGACCGCGCGACATCGGCTTCTCCTCAATCTCAAAAACCGAACCGCTTGCGCAGTCCGGAGGGTACGCGATCCAGTAACGCGTCGATGTCGTTCTTCTTGTCGCCAGAGATGCGCGGCCCCTGAGAATTGCCGGAATCGGCGGCACTGCTGGTTGTGGTCGCCGGCGATGATTTCGAAGCAGCCAACGCCGGCGGCGACTGGCTGTCGCGTGTGAGGCTGTCGGTCGGAGCCGGAGCAACGGCGGGCCTCGCCTGGCTCGGTACCGCATGCCAGCGGCCGGCTTCGGCCTTGGCCCGATCGACGTCCTCGCGCGTCATCCTGCTTTCCAGAACGCCCATGAGCTGACGACTTCCGTTTCGGAACTCTTCAACCCGGGTGCCGACCGAAACAATGTAAGCCCACTTGTAGGCGTTGAGGTTGTCTTGCGGCACTCCCCGCCCGATGGCGTAAATTCCGCTGAGAACCAGCATGGCATGCGAGTGGCCTTGGTCGGCGGCTCGTGAGAACCACCGGAACGCTTCCGCATCGGATCTGGAGCGCCCGACGCCCGCCGAATAAAGCGCGGCAAGATAAAACTGAGCGTCGCTGTCTCCGGACTGCGCCGCCTCCGAATAGCGATCGGCCATTTCCTTGTCGGATGCCGTATCCGCTGCATAGGCAATGGAGCTCGCAAAGAGAGCAGCACCGCAAAAAATTGCTAGAAAAGCTCGCTTCATGAAAATTCCCCGGGATCCCGTACGCGATAACCCAGCCTGTTGTTTTGCTGATGTTACCCGCGATCATTCATTAGCCCAAGGCCTGATCGTCTCATGTGATTTCTATCACAGTCTCGGTCGAAGCGATCTGAGAGGTTGATTGGGTCGGAACCAAGGGAGCCCGCCATGGGAAATTTTCGCAAAACATTGTTCGCCAGCCGCGTCCTGGTGTTTCTGGGAATGTTGGCCGCCACGCCGGTTGCGGCCGCGACATTTGACGGCGCATGGAATGTGCAGATTGCCTCCGAGAACACCGCATGCGGCGGCGGAGCAACCATCTCGATCGGAATCAACAATGGCCAGGTCGAATCGAGCAATGCGCTGATGAAAGCATCCGGCCGTGTCGCCGATGCCGGCAACATCAGTGTGACCCTGACAAGCGGAATCAAGCGCGCGGTCGGGTCGGGTCACCTCGGCGCTACGTCAGGATCTGGTACCTGGCGCGGCGCTCTTTGCTCCGGCACCTGGTCCGCGCAGCGTATCTAGCCGGCCTGTGCGAGACAACTATACGCCGACTTTCGCGGCATATTCCGCGTCGGTCACCTGCTCCATCCAGGTCGCATAATTTCCGTCCAGCGATTCCTGCATCGCGATGTGGATCATACCGTTGGTCGGCGAGCCGCCGTGCCAGTGCTTTTCGCCCGGCGGTATCCAGACAACGTCGCCCGGCCGGATCTCGCGTATCGGCCCTCCCTGGCTCTGAACCCGGCCGACGCCCGAAATCACATACAGCGTCTGGCCCAGGGGATGCGAATGCCAGGCTGTCCGCGCGCCCGGCTCGAAGGATACGCGGGTCGATACGATCCGCGCCGGGGCTTCCGCTGCAATGATCGGGTCCTGCCAGACCGTGCCGGTAAAATACTCTTTGGGCGCGAGCCGTGTCGGCCGCGAACCTGCGAGATGGATGTTCATCGTGTTCCTCCTTTTTGAGCAAGAAATCCCTCATGGTGAGGAGGCGCTCTCCCGGCAGCGCACTTGCGCTGTCCAGTGCGCCGTATCGAACCAGAGGGCCCGACCCTTCGAGATGCGGCAAAGACGCCGCTCCTTTCGAGTGAGCGCAAACGCCCTCATCCGGGGATGAGGTCTGGTTATTTCTTCGAAGCCGCGTAGCGCGCCTTGGTCTCGGCATTCATCGGATAGAGACCCGGCAACACCGCACCAGCGTTCACCTGTTCGACGATCCAGGCTTCCATTCGCTCCTGCTCCGCACCCTCGGCCAGAATGAGGTCGAGAAATGCTTTCGGAATGACCACGGCACCGTCCTGATCGGCGACGATAATATCGTCCGGGAAGATCGCGACGCCGCCACAGCCGACCGGCTCGCCCCAGCCGACGAATGTCAGTCCGGCGACCGAGGGTGGGGCCGCGAAGCCGTCGCACCACACCGGCAAACCGGTGCCGAGCACCCCTTCGAGATCGCGCACGACGCCGTCGGTCACCAGCGCAGCTACCCCGCGCTTGACCATGCGCGCGCACAGAATATCGCCGAAAATACCGGCGTCGGTGACGCCCATGGCGTCGACCACGGCGATGCAGCCCTCCGGCATGGCTTCGATCGCGGTCCGGGTCGAAATCGGCGACGACCATGATTCCGGCGTGGCCAGATCCTCCCGCGCGGGCACGAAACGCAAGGTAAAGGCCGGTCCGACCAGCCGCTTCTGTCCCGGCCGCAGCGGACGCGTCCCCCGCAACCAGACATTCCGCAGCCCCTTCTTGAGCAGGACCGTCGTGATGGTGGCGGTCGACACATGCGAAAGGGTCTTGATCGCTTCGGGGGTCAGGGACATCGAACAGGTAGCTCCGGTTGTGGATTGATCGAACGGGGCATCTTGCGGGGCGCGGGCATCGCGTCAAGTGTCGCCAGCTCACGGCTGAAGCCGCTGCCTCGCATGGCGCGATCACGCCGTCTTATCACGGCGATGCAGATTAATTTATTGAATTTGCAGGCTCATTTGAGCGAAGCGAATTCCACTTCGCCGCAAAACACGCTAGAGCTTGGCATCCGCCGACGAGTTTGTGAGGCTATGGCCGCGACACTATCCCCGCCCCGCCTTTTGCCGAGTGGCGACAGCGCCATCACGGTGGAATTCAGCCGCAATATCGACGACGTCGCGAACCAGCGGGTACTGGCGCTCGATCGCACGCTTACGCGTGAGACCATCGCCGGCGTGACCGAGGCCGTGCCCACCTATCGATCCCTGCTGGTGCATTACGATCCCGTGCAGATCGATTTCGACACGCTGGGCGAGAAGCTCCTCATGCTGGCGCAATTGCCGGCTCCACCAGCCGCGACCACGCGGCGCTGGCGCATTCCGGTGGTTTATGGCGGCGAGCACGGCATCGATCTGGAGGATGTCGCCAAGGCGCTCAACACGACGCCTGACGATATCGTGGCGCGGCATGTCGCCGGCAATTACCGGGTGGCCATGATCGGATTTACACCGGGCTGGTCCTATCTCAGTGGCCTCCCGGACTCGCTGCGGATGCCGCGGCGGCTAAATCCGCGCCTGCTGACACCGGCCGGCACGATTTCGATCGGCGGCGTTCAGGCGGGCGTACAGTGCCTGGCCGCTCCAAGCGGTTGGCATCTGCTGGGACGGACCGCCGTCAGGACCTACCAGCTGCACCGCGATCCGATTTTCCTGCTGGAACCCGGGGATGCCGTGACGTTTACAGCCGTCGATGCCAGGACTTTCGCGGAGCAGGATCAGGCCGCGGAACGCGGCGAGATCGTCGCCGAGTTGATACCCGCATGAGTAAACTCGTCATTTCGGCCATTGGTCCGGCGAGTTCGGTGCAGGACGGCGGCCGCCCCGGCGCCCAGCGTTATGGCCTGGCGCCGAGCGGGGCTATGGACCGATTGGCGCTCGCCGCTGCGAATAGTCTGGTCGGAAACGCGGCTTTCGCCGCGGCCATCGAAATCGGCCCGTTCCGCGCGGCGTTCACGGCGCGCGAAGGTGCGGTTCGTGTCGCGCTGGCTGGCGCACCACGCAATGCGGACATCTCGGGGCGCGCCGTCACCTCTGATACATCCGTGACCCTGGCCGACGGCGAGACCCTGACGCTGGGCTTTGCCCGCGGTGGTTCATTCAGTTATCTCGCGATCGAAGGCGGAATTGCGGGCGAGCCGATGTTCGGCAGCCTGGCCGTGAATGCGCGGGCCGGGCTCGGCAGCCCATATTCGCGCACGCTGCAGGCGGGTGATGAATTGCAGACGGCAGCCGCAAATGGCACGACCGAGCACCGGATCGATCTTCCTCCCCTGTCGGACGGGCCGATTGGCGTGGTGATGGGTCCGCAGGCCGACGAGTTCGGCGATGCCAAAGAGTTGTTTCTCGACAGCGAATGGAAGATATCGGCGACCAGCGACCGCATGGGTTACCGGCTTGAAGGTCCCGAGATAAAACATCTGCACGGTCATAACATCGTCACCGACGGTACGGTGAACGGCAGCATCCAGGTGCCCGGCAATGGCCAACCCATCGTGCTGATGTCGGACCGCAACACCACCGGCGGCTATCCCAAGATCGCAACCGTCGTGACGGCCGATCTAGGACGGTTCGCGCAGATACCCGCCGGCCGTGGCTTTCGTTTCAAGGCCGTCGGTGTGACGGAGGCGCAAGCTGAGGCCCGGAAGTTCTGGGAAATGCTGCGCACCCTGCCCGACCGCGTCCGAACTATTGAGAATTTTGATCTCAACGTCGAGGCCCTGCAAGATGCCAATGTCGCCGGCGCCGCGGTCAGTGCAGTCGATGCCGGAACGTGGCAAGTTCCATCGTCGGCGGATGCGCAGGCGCACGACCAACCAACGATCCACTCACGGCAAGCGGACACGACATCATGACAATCGATCTCAACTGCGATCTCGGCGAAGGATTTGGCGCATGGGAAATGGGCAATGACGCCGCCATGATCGAGCTCGCCACCTCGGTCAACATCGCCTGCGGCTTCCATGCCGGGGATTCCGACACCATGCGCAAGACCGTGGAGCTTGCGAAGGCGCGCGGCGTCAGCATCGGCGCGCATCCGGGTTACCGCGACCTGCACGGCTTCGGCCGCCGGCCCTTTCCAGGCATGAAGGCCTCGGAGATCGAAAATCTGGTCGCCTACCAGATCGGCGCTTTGCAGGCGATCGCGACCATGGCCGGCCACAAGGTCACCCACGTCAAGGCGCATGGCGCGCTGTCGAATGTTGCGTGCGAGGACGACATGACCGCGCGGGCGATTGCGTCAGCGATCAAGGCAGTCGATCCCGATCTGATTTTCGTGGTGCTCGCCAATTCGCGCCTGGTGCAGGCCGGTGAAGCCGCCAACCTGCCGATGGTGCACGAGGTGTTCGCCGACCGCGCCTATGAAGACGATGGTTCGCTGGTGTCGCGGCGCAAACCCGGCGCGGTGTTGCATGATGCCAAGCAGATCGCGCAGCGGGTGGTGCGGATGGTGCAGGACGGCGCCGTGGTGTCGGTCACGGGTAAAGTGATCAAAATGCGCACCGATACCGTGTGCATTCACGGCGACACCCCCGGCGCGGTCGATATCGCGCGCGGCGTCCGGCAGGCGTTGAAGAGTGGCGGTATCGAAGTAGCGCCGTTTAAGAAGGCAAGCTAGCGCGCCTAAAACGGGTGAATCGACAGCGTTCCGAACACCACTGCGGCAATGATGGCGAATGCGCCATAGAGGGCGGCCGTGTGCAGACCATGTCCCGCCCGCCCCGAAAGGGAACGCGCGTGCAGGTGCAGGCGGGCTTCCGCCGATAGTTCACGCATAGTCGATCTCCAACGCCGCATCGCACCTAATGGAATACCGATTGCGGCGGGATGCAAGGCGACGTTGGAAATAGCGATATGAACGCTCTGACAGACTCCTGTTGCAGTCAAAAATTCTCTGCGGTGGATCTACGCGAGAATTTTATTCGTTCGAATTTGAGCTGATTGGAACTCGTCAATACACGTCCTGTTGGAACCGGCCCTTCTTTTTGAGTTCCGCGACAAAGCGGACGGCCTCGTCGGTCGAGCGCGCCCCGAACTGGGCGACGATATCGACCAGCGCGCGTTCGACATCCTTGGCCATTCGTTTGGCGTCGCCGCAGATATAGATGTTGGCGCCCTCGGCCAGCCAGGTCCACAACTCGCGGCCGACTTCGCGCATGCGGTCCTGGACATAGAATTTCTTGTCGCCATCGCGCGACCACGCCAGCGACATTCGCGTCAGCAGACCTGACGTCTTCATGGCGTTCAACTCGTCGGAATAGAAGAAATCGCAATCGCTGCGCTGATGACCGAAAAACAGCCAGTTCTTGCCGGGCGCGCCGGTCGCCTTGCGATCAAGCAGGAACGCGCGGAACGGCGCGACGCCGGTGCCCGGCCCGATCATGATGATCGGCGTTTTCGGATCCTGCGGCAGCGCGAAGCCATGGGCCTTCTGCACATAGACCTTCAATTCATCACCTGGCTTGATGCGTTCGGCCAGAAATGTCGAGGCTAGTCCAAGCCGCTTGCGCTTGCCGACCACGTAACGAACGCAGTCTACCGTCAGCGACAGCTTGCCGGGTGTGGCGTTGTGCGACGACGAGATCGAATAGAGCCGCGGTTGCAGCGGCTCCAGCGCCTCGACAAACGCTTCCGGATGCGGACGCACGCCGGAGAACTTCTGCAGCGCCGCCATCACATCAAGGGTCGCGGCGTCGCCGTCGGGGTTCTCGCCTTGCGCCAGCGCTCGCGCCTTCTCGCGCTGCGCGCCGCCGGTGATGAACGAGATCAGTTCGAACAGTGTGTCCGGCGCGGGCGCCAGCGACACATCGTCGCGCAGCACCTCGCGAAGGGTCTTGCCTCGGACCTCCGTGGTGTGAGAGGCGCCGAGCAAGGCAATGATCTGATCGACATGGCCCAAATCGTTGCTGGCGAAGATGCCAAAGGAATCGCCGACGACATAGTCGAGACCGCAGCCACTCAGATCGAAATCGATATGCCAGGTTTCCTTTTCCGAGCCGGTCTTGTTGAGCAAGCGGCGCGACACGAACGTCGCCGGCACCGGATTGTCGCGCGAACGCCCGGGCTCCGCCGTGATCGCTGGCGCCGTTGCCGCGGGCGCGGCTGCCGCGCCAGGCGAAGCCGCCGGCGCCTTCTCCAGTTCCTCGTTCAGCGCCTTCAGCATCCGGGCGGTTTCCTTGCCGCCAGGCACGCACAGATTCAGCCGCGGTTCGGCCTTGCTGACGATCGCGTCCGAGTAGTCGTTGCAATTGTAGCCGCACTGGCCGCAATCCTGCTGGGCCATCGCCGCCATCATGCGCCGCCGCAGCGGGCGGCCTTCCGCGAGTTTCATGCGGTCGGCAATCGGCATGGTCTGGTCGTGCCACGGCGCTTCGCCATCGTCGCCATCGCCGGCGGGGCTCAGCACCGCGTCGTTCTGTCCGGGTGAAAGCGGCGTCGAGCCGTCGAGCGAGAGCATTCCCGCCAGGAAGCCGTTCAGCCAGGAACGCTGCCCTTCGGAGAACGGCGCCGTCGCCGGAATGATTTCAATCCGTGGCGGAGGAGTTATCTGGTTCATGGCGTGGCTTCCGCTTCAGCGAGCTTACGAAGGGCTTCGCCGTCGTGACGGCGTGAAAAGGTCAGAAACGTCTCGTCGGCCGAGGCGCGGTGTGTGAGGTAGGCCTTCAGCAGCCGCTCCACGGTCTTTGGCGCGTCCTCTGCCTTGACGTCGCGATAGACTTCCTGCCCGATATCGGCGTCCGGGCCGAAGCCGCCCCCGGCATAAAGGTGATAACCCTCGACCGTGTCGTCATCGCTTCCCGCCGGCACCTTTGCGGCGAGCAAACCAATGTCGCTGATGTAATGTTGCGCGCAGGAATGATGACAGCCGGTGAGATGGATGTTGAGCGGCGTTTCGACCGCCACGCGTGTTTCGCACCAGTCGCCGATCTCGGCGGCGTGACGCTTGGTATCGGAGGCCGCGAACTTGCAGCCGGCATTGCCGGTGCATGCGATCAGCCCGGCGCGTATTTGTGAGGCCTGGACCGCAAGGCCGAGTTTCCCGATCGCCGCGGTCGCCAGCGCGACGTTCTCGTTGCGCACGCCGGAGATCAAAAGATTTTGCCAGACCGTGAGGCGGATATCGCCGTCGCCAAGGTCCTGCGCGATTTTGGCGAGGCCGCGCATTTGGTCGCAGGTCAGCTTGCCCACCGGCAGCACGACGCCGATCCAGTTCAACTCCGGCTGCTTCTGCGCATGGATCCCGATATGGGCCATCCGATCGAACTTAGGACGCACCGCAATCGCGCCGGCTGGCGCGCGCACCAATTTGCGGCCAAGCTTGTCTTCCACAGCGATCAGGAACTTTTCGACGCCCATGCTGTCGAGCACGTATTTGAGACGCGCCTTCAGCCGGTTGGTGCGGTCGCCTGTGTCGACGAACACGCGCACGATCGCGTCGGCCACTTTCGTGGCGTCCTCAGGCTTGACGATGATTCCGGTGTCCTTGGCGAAATCCCTGTGACCGGTGATGCCGCCAATGCCCAAGCGAAACCAGACGCCGGCATCGACCCCAAAACCGTCCTTCACCTCGACCGCGGCGAAGGCGATGTCGTTGGTGTCTTCAAGCACCGCGATCTTGCCGGCGCCATCGAACGCGACGTTGAACTTGCGCGGCAATCCCGTCAGCGAGCGGTCGTTGAGAATGTGGTAGTGCCATTCGCGGGCGTATTCGCGGGTGTCGATCAACTCCTGCGGATCGATCCCGGCGGTCGGCGTGCCCGTCACATTGCGGATGTTGTCGGCGCCGGAGCCGCGCGAACACAGGCCGATGTCCTGGATGCCCTCGAGCAATCCCACGCTGTGCTTCGGCGGGATCTCCCTGATCTGGATATTGGCGCGGGTGGTGATGTGCGAATAGCCGCCGCCGAAGCGTTCGGCCAGATCGGCAACACCCGCGAACTGCCAATGCTTGAGAATGCCGTTCGGAATCCGCAGCCGGCACATGTAGGAAGTCTGGTTCGGTGCGACATAGAACAGGCCGTAGTAGCGCCAGCGAAAATTATCCGCAGGCGTCGGCGGCGCGTTGGTCAGAGCCTGTTCCTTCAAACGCGAATAAGCATCGAATGGATGCTGTTCGCGTTTGAATTTTTCCTGGTCCGCAAGTTTTTTGCCCGACGCGATAATCCTGTCCTGGGCCTTGAAGCCCGCGGCGTCCGGACCAATCGGCTCCGGATCGGCTTTGCCGGCCGGCGCCGCGGCGCTCCCGGCGAGGCGCCCCACCCGGCCCACCTGCAGGCCCGACATGAAGCCTTCCAGATAGCGCTTCTGCTCGTCGCTAAAATCGGCTGTTGTTGTTTCAAGTTTCATGATGCCGATGCCGTTATTCTGCGGGAACTTGCGCCGCGATCGGCGCTGCCGCGGACGTCAGCGGCTGCGCCGGCTTGAAGGTCGAGTACAACGCCAAACCGGTGAAGACGAAGCCGCCGACGAGATTGCCGAGCGTCACCGGAATTTGGTTCCACACCCACCAGTCGTAAACGCTGACCTTGGCGCCGAGCAGCATGCCGGTCGGAATGATGAACATGTTGACGACGGCGTGCTCAAATCCCAGCGCGAAGAATGTGAAGATCGGCAGCCAGGTTGCGGCGATCTTTCCGACCGTGGAGGTGGGGTCTTGGCCTCGGCGATGCTGACGATACGCGCCGCGACGCCCGCCGGTTCGATCTTGCCCATGTTGGTCAGGGTAATCGCGAGCAGGATCCCGTAGGCGATGCTGCCGAGAAGATTTCCGAGGAACACCCACGACCAGTTCGCCATCACGGCGTTCCAGGTCGACTTGCCTTCGAGACGCGCGAGCGGCAGCAATCCAAAACTTCCGGTCACGAGTTCGAGGCCGAGCAGCACGATCATCACGAGGCTGACGGGAAAGATCAGGGCGCCAACCAGCGGCTGGCCCGTCGTAAGGGCGCCGCTAAAGGCAAGGCTGGTGGCGGCACCCAGCAGCGCACCGGAAAGCGCGCCGCGAATGAGAAGGTCGCGTGGGGAAAGCGTCAGCTTCTTCAAGCCGGCATCGATCATCGAGGCGACAACGTCGGCAGGTTTTGCGTAATCCATATCGAAGCTCCAGCTGCCACGCATCAGCGCGGCTGCAACGAGGAAAGGGGCGTGTGATCGCTTGGAAATTCGATCCGAAGGGCAGCGCCGTATCGGAGAATTCGAAGCGATCCGATCAGCCTCGTTGCTGCGGAAATCCATCCTGGAAAACGCCAGCGGGCATCTACGGCGGCTGGCTCGCCCTTACCTATTCAAATCGTGTGCCAGTGCAGCAATTCGAATAAAATCGTTTTTGATCAATAGGTTATATTTTTTGGCGGTGCGACAATTAACGGGTGCGGATGCTCCTTATGAAGGCATCAGCCTAAGAATTATGCTCGAAGCAAAGTTGCCTAATATTTCATCTAGCGGCTTTCCGGCATCATGGAGCCCGCCGGAAAACCTCAAAGGAAGCCAGGTATCCGGTGATGTCGGCCGGATCGAATACAGGCCCGGCGAACGCCCCGACGGAGCCGAACGCAGCGGGGTCCGCTTCCTGCCCGCGCAGTCCCAGCGCCGAGTCGTAAAGGTCCGGCCTGAACACCCTCTCGGCGATGTTCAGCGCCTCCGGGCTGATCGAGGCCTGCCCCCAGCGGACCATCTGCGCATAAAGCCAGGCAGCCTGCGCAGGTTCCGGCCTGGCGGCGCCTTCCCGTCCCACCAGCAGATAACGGCTGCTTTCGCGCATCGTGCCGTCAGGCGAAATCTTGAGACGGCCGTCGAGCGTTCGCAGGATCACATCTGCGTCGACGCCGATGCGTTCCGGCCGCGCCAGCATACCTGCTGCTTCGGCGCGGTTTTCCGGCTGCTCGATGAACTCGGCGGCGCGAGATGCCGCCCGGATCAGCGCGGCCAGAACTTGCGGGTTGTTTTCGGACCAGTTCTGCCGGACGGCGAGCACCTTCTCCGCCGCACGCACCAGAATGTCCGAGACGAAATGCAGGATGTGGCCGACGCCGAGATCGACCGCGACGGAATTCCAGGGCGCGCCGACGCAGAATGCATCGACCTGACCGCTGGCAAGGCTATCCACCATGTAGGGCGGTGGCAGCACCACCATATGAACGTCCTCATCGGGATCGACGCCGCCGGCAGCCATCCAGAACCGCAATTGATAATTATGGGTCGAAAACGGAAAGGTCATGCCGAAGATCAACGGCTCGGCGCCGCTCTTGCGCCTTGCCGCCACCACCCGCGACAGCGCCAGTGCGGTGACCATTGGATCAAAGGGATCGCCTTCAATTTCCGCCATGATCGCCGCGTGCAGTGCCGGCGAAACCGTGATTGCATTGCCATTAAGGCCAAGATTGAAGGAGGCGACAATCGGTACCTTGACGTGGCCGAGCCCCAGGCTCGACGCGATCGCGACCGGCGCCAGCAGATGCGCGGCGTCGAACAGGCCGATGTTGAGCTTGTCGCGGACGTTCGACCACGACACTTCCCGCACCAGCGTGACATCGAGCCCTTCCGCCGCGGCAAAGCCCTTGTCGACAGCAACGATCAGGGCGGCGGCATCGACCAGCGGAATGAAGCCTATGCGAAGAGGTCCGGTCATTTCAGCAACTCCGACGCCGTCAGGATCGACTGCGCGATCTCGCCGATCTTCTTTTTTTCGCGCATCGCCGTCGATCGCAGCAGGACATAGGCCTCGTCTTCGGTCAGGCCCTTGAGCTTCATCAGGATACCCTTGGCACGATCAATCACCTTGCGATCCTCGAGCGCGGATTTGGCGCGGTCGAGTTCGTCCTGCAGTTTCGCGAATGCGTTGAAGCGTGAGATGCAGAGGTCGAGGATCGGCTTGATGCGCTCTTTCTTCAACCCATCGACGATATAGGCCGAGACGCCGGCATCGACCGAAGCCTGGATCGAGGCCGCGTCGCTCTGATCGACGAACATCGCGATCGGCCGACGCACGGCGCGGCTGACCTGGAACATCTGCTCCAGAACGTCGCGGCTGGGATTTTCCAGATCGATCAGGATTACGTCGGGATCCAGCGCATAGATCCGGGCCAGCAAGTTCTGCATTTCGCTGATATGGACCACGCCGGTAAAACCCGCCTCCCGCAACCCCTCCTCGAGGATCGCGGCACGGATCGGGCTTTCGTCAACAATGACAATTTTAGGAGACGACTCGCTGCCCATCGATCACTCGCATTCCGGCAAAACACTCCATAGCACGCCGCGGGCCGGCTCAAAGCCTTGTAATTATGGGCAATTGGGACTAGCTCCTGCCAATCAATCAGGCAGTTCAAATATGCAACAGGCCGCCGCGCCCAAAGTAAGCTTTGTTTCGCTGGGATGTCCCAAGGCGCTGGTGGATTCCGAGCGCATCATCACCCGGCTGCGCGCGGAGGGTTACGAGCTGGCGCGCAAGCATGATGGCGCCGATCTCGTGATCGTCAACACCTGCGGCTTTCTCGACAGCGCCAAGCAGGAATCGCTTGGCGCCATCGGCGAAGCCATGGCCGAAAATGGCAAGGTCATCGTCACCGGCTGCATGGGCGCCGAGCCCGAGCAGATCGAGGCAGCCTATCCCGGCGTGCTGTCGATCACGGGGCCGCAGCAATATGAAAGCGTGCTCGATGCCGTGCATCGCGCGCTGCCGCCGGTTCATAATCCGCATCTCGACCTGCTGCCGCCGCAGGGCATCAAGCTGACGCCGCGGCACTATGCCTATTTGAAGATTTCCGAAGGCTGCAACAATCGCTGCAGCTTCTGCATCATTCCAAAACTGCGCGGCGACCTGGTGTCGCGGCCGGCCAACGACGTGCTGCGCGAGGCCGAAAAGCTGGTAACCGCCGGTGTCAAGGAATTGCTGGTCATTTCGCAGGACACCTCAGCCTATGGCGTGGATATCAAATATGCCGCCAGCGCGTGGAAAGATCGCGAGGTCCGCGCCAGGTTTTTTGACCTCGCAAAAGAGCTCGGCGAATTCGGCGCCTGGGTGCGGCTGCAATATGTCTACCCCTATCCCCATGTCGACGAAGCGATCGCCTTGATGACGCAGGGCAAAGTGTTGCCCTATCTCGATATTCCGTTCCAGCACGCCAGCCCGGAAATCCTCAAAGCCATGAAGCGCCCGGCGGCGCAGGACAAGACGCTGGCTCGGATCAAGCAGTGGCGCGAGGAATGCCCGGAGCTGACGCTGCGCTCCACCTTCATCGTCGGTTTTCCCGGCGAGACCGATTCCGACTTCGCCTATCTGCTCGACTGGCTTGAAGAAGCCGAGATCGACCGCGTCGGTTATCTGCTCGACTGGCTTGAAGAAGCCGAGATCGACCGCGTCGGTTGCTTCAAATATGAGCCGGTCGCGGGTGCGCCGTCGAATGCGCTCGGCAACGCTGTACCTAACACGATCAAGCAGGAACGCTGGAACGCGCTGATGGCGCGGCAGCAGAAGATTTCGGCGCGCCGGCTGAAGCGCAAGGTCGGAACGCGGCAGCAGGTCATCATCGACGAAGTCGGTCCTACCGTATCGAAAGGCCGCTCCAAGGCGGACGCGCCGGGGATCGATGGCGCGGTCTATCTTTCGAGCCGCCGTCCGCTGCGAACCGGCGAAATCGTCACCGCGAAAATCGAGCGCGCGGACGAATACGATCTGCACGGCAGCGTCGCGGGGTTCTGAGATAGCCACAGCGAACAGGCCTTGAATTTCAACCGGGACTGGTCGCCAATTTCCCGCGCCCTTGACAGCGCCTGCCCTTCGGCTGTATGGCCCATCACCATGAACCTGAACCGGACCCAACTCCGCGCAGCTTTCCGTCGTCGCTCGTTTGACGATGATGGGTCGCGCCGTGTCCGACGACAACGCTGAACAGCTAGATCAGCTTAAGTTTTCGAGAAGGCCGCACCCGCAAAGTGCGGCCTTCTCGCGTTTCGGCCGGCCTTCATCCTAACCCACAGGGAGTTCGACATGACCATTGCCACCCATCCGTTTGACGCGCTGATGAACATCACGGCGCGACCGCCGACCGTATTCGTGCGGGGCGAAGGCTCATACCTGTGGGACGACAGCGGCAAGCGCTATCTCGACTTCATCCAGGGGTGGGCGGTCAATTGCCTTGGCCACTCCCCGCCCCAAATCGCCGAAGCGTTGGCGGCACAGGCAAAACTGCTGCTGACGCCGAGCCCGGCTTTTTACAACGGCCCCAGCCTCAAGCTCGCAAAGGCGTTGACCGATCACAGCTGCTTCGATCAGGTGTTCTTCACCAATTCGGGCGCGGAAGCCAACGAAGGCGCGATCAAACTCGCGCGCAAATACGGCGCCCTGCACAAGAACGGCGCCTACGAGATCATCACCTTCGAGGGCGGCTTTCACGGCCGGACGCTGGCGACGATGTCGGCCTCCGGCAAGAAAGCCTTCGAGCCGCTGTTCGAGCCCAAGGTGTCGGGCTTTCCCAAGGCCAAGCTCAACGATCTCGCGTCGGTCAAACGGTTGATCAATGACAAGACCATCGGCGTGATGCTGGAGCCGATCCAGGGCGAAGCCGGCATCTGGCCTGCGACTGACCAATTCCTGCGCGAATTGCGAACGCTAACCAAGGCGCATGGCCTGCTGCTGATTTTCGATGAGATCCAGACCGGCATGGGCCGCACCGGAAAGCTTTTCCACTACGAGCACGCTGAGATCGAGCCTGACATCATGACACTCGGAAAGGGCATCGGCGGCGGCGTTCCCCTCGCCGCGCTGCTCGCCACCGAAGCGGCCTCGTGCTTCGAGCATGGCGACCAGGGCGGCACCTTCAACGGCAATCCGCTGATGTGCGCGGCCGGGCTTGCCGTGCTGGAGCGCGTCGCCGCGCCGGAGTTTCTGAAATCGGCTGTCGATGCCGGGTTGTTCCTGGCGAGCGAGTTGCAACGGCTTTCCGCGCGGCACGGTCTCGGCGAGGTTCGTGGCCGGGGCTTGCTGCTGGCGCTGGACTTGAAGCACCCGATCGGCGCGTCGATCGTGGCGCAGGCCCTGGAAAACGGCGTGCTGCTCAACTCGCCGCAACCGGACGCGCTGCGCTTC
>WNGR01002155.1_pt1 | contig 21698 bp, 21 predicted proteins | sample 5407581 | NCBI WGS metagenome assembly WNGR01 (sample SAMN13153383, study PRJNA577476) | soil metagenome | isolation source: 80 cm soil or saprolite under Garry oak tree replicate 2 | place: USA:California | collected 2016-06-15
GGGGGCGTGGTGTCTGGTGCTGTCTCAGGCGGCGCGGGGCGTTTCAGCCTGTCTCTACTACATCCGTTACTACAGGGATTCGCGCATCACAGGGACACGGTCCGGCCCCAGGAACCGGACGACGGGCTGGCCAGGTGGGTCTTGCTCCCACAAGATAAGTCACTCGCCCGCCAACGACGGCACGCACGATGGTCCATATGCCGTTGCTGAACTGGCGGCGGCGGGCCCGCACATCGACGAACTCGGCCTCGATCCAGTCCAGGCACTCCTCCAGCGCGGCAGCCACTACGGGCTGGGACTCATGCAGGCTGTCGAACTTCTGTGCGGGCCGAGAACTAGACCTCACCGCTCTTCCACCGGCCGCCAAGGATCTGCAAGACATGGCCGCGGATTACCATGCACGCCCCTCATACGCACTATCTTCCGGCAACTCCTTCCCCCCCGATCTCCTCAACAGGGAGCTGGCCGATATCTGGCACAAAGCGCCCATGCACGCACGTCATCTCCGGCGCCTGCGCAAGGCAACGCCCGTCGCGGCTGACCCGCAGCTGGTGTCCCGGATTGCCTCTTGACGAAACGCGTGGCAGCCATCCTGGCTCTGCCCGCGTTCAGCAGACAAGCCTTTTCTTAATTTGCACGGTTTCGTGCCGCTTCCGCGACGGCTCCACCTCCACACCCAACCTGGGAAGGCGTACGCCGACGATTTTACAGAGCAGGGCCGACAGGCCGCTGACCAGCGCGGACACCGTCACTTACGTGGGTTCTGCCGCCTATTAGCCGGATACCGGCTGTAGTACGCCCGCGCGTGTGATTGCCGTTGCGGTCCTTGTGCTAATTGCGTTGATAGCTGCCCCGGCACGCCCCGTCGGCGCATTCGCCAGCAGCGCTTTGCGTCCGCGAATAGGCGCATCTCACGGGGTGCGCCGGGACGGAGTACCCCGTTCACTTATGCGGCTCATTCGCCGATCTCTGCTGCTTCGGACTCAACGGCTACGGTCGGCTCGCCGCCGTGTGGCACGACCCTGGGCTGCCATTCCTCACCCACCTGCTGCATGATGGCATCCCGCCAGTCAGCCGTGCCTGCCCGGTGGCCGCTGCTGCCGGGCCAGTCTCGCTGGCAGTCCGCGTGGGGCTGCAGGGGCTGTCCGGCTGAGCCTGCCCGAGCTCGCGGTTCGCTGGCTGTAGCGCTCACATCAGCTGCCTGGATAACCGAATCCGCGCCGCTAGCCTCAGCGGAGCTGCGCAGCACGAGACGGTCGGGCCGCGGACCGGCAGCCTGACCGGCCCGATCCGCCCCGTCGGGTTCCCGCATATTCGAGTTGCTGACGCCGAGACGGGCGATGGCCCTGAGCCGGTCGGCGTTGGCTCGCTCCAGGTGGTCGTGCATGGACAGATCCTGGTCCCACAGCGCCGTCATGCGCGGGTCGAGCCTGGCGGCGTCTTCGATGAGCTTGTGTGCGCCAGCCTCGTCGCCTTCCGCCCGCGTGGTTGTGGCGGCACGGAACAGGCGCTTGGCGTCGATCTTGGCGAGGTGTCGCTGCCACAGGCCGCCGCGAGCCGGGTCGAGATCGGCGGCCTGGTCCGTGAGCTTCCTTGCCCGGTCGAGGTCCCCGGCGCGGTATGCAGCGTTCGCGGCGGTAGCTGCGCGGTTAGCCACGGCCCAGTCGTCGGGCTCGGGATGACCTCGGCCCTGGCCGCTTCGGGCCTGGTGATGGGCTGATGGTCCGCTGACGGCCAGACTGCCCGGACCGGTCCGGGCCACTTCGAATCCGGCGTGCCCGAGGGCGCGGGCGTACCGGTCGAGCATCTGGTCCGTGCGGTCCCACGGCGGGATGCCGTTGATGCTCTCGGCGATCGCTGCGTGCCGGACTTCGATGCCTCTGTCCAGTGAAGACTGGACCAGGTAGCCCTCGGGTCCGTCCGGCGGGCCCTGCCCCGGGCTGCTCGGCTTGAACCCGGCCGCGCGGAGCGCAGCAGCAATGTGGTCTGCTGCCGGGCCGTCCCTGCTGGATGCCTGCGCCGACCGTGCCTTCTGCGTGGGGCTCGGGTCCGGGCCCGCAGCGACAACTTGGGGCGATTGTCGCGCCTCGGCCTGTGGTTGCGTACTCGGTTGCGGCCTCGCGCGCGGCCGTTGCCGGTCTCGGGCCGCCCTGACGGGACCGCTGCCGAAGTCCGGCAGCGGCCGCGGGCTGCGCAGCCCGTTCCGCAGCCCAGACCGGATCGTGGAGCGGGCGGCTGCGGCGTTGTGGTCGGCGACGTAGCCGTTGCGCTCGGCGGCTGCTAGCAGGGCGTCCTCGGCGGCTTGGTCTGACCATGCGGCGGCCGCGTTCTCGGCTCCTGGAGTGGACCGGGCGGCGCCGAGCGTGGACCCGATCTTGAGCGCGGCGGTGTAGATCGCCGTGTTCCGGCCGCCGGGTTCGCGCCCGGCGAGATCCCCGGCGATCCCGGCGATCCGCGCGTGCACATACGCCGCTGCCGCGTCAGCCTTGCCGGGCGGAACGGGTACTGCCGGGCGCGGCGCGCGGGCCGGCTCCTTCGGCGGGGTCCACGCGGTCACGTACGCGGCGGGCAGGTCAGCGATCTGACTGCCGGCGGCGGGGCCGTAGCCGGCCAGGAGTCCGCCGGCTGGGACGCGGGACGGCGGGGCCATCAGGATCTGGCCGGGCACGCGCAGGTCGATGCCGGCGGGCAGCGGGTTGCGGGCGTCCTTGCCGACCCATGCCCTGGGCGTCCAGCCGGGAGGGGTCCGGTAGATCCGGTGGACGCCGTGCGGCGTGCGGTGGCTCAGCGTGCCCGGCAGCTCGCCAAGCTGGTCGGCGAGCGCGGCGGCCGCCTGGTGGCCGCCGTCGTCATTGTCCTGGTCGATAACCAGCATCCTCCCGGGGATGGCGAGCATCAGGTTCCCCGTGGCGAAGCCGCCGCCGTCGGCGAACCGCTGCTCGATCTCCTCGCGCGTGGCGCAGGCCAGCGGCTTCCATGAGTAGTCATGCTCCCCCGGGCCGACATGAACTGAGCGGGGATGCTTGCCCGGCCGCTGGCAGCCCGCGCCCCGGTGGCAGCAGCACTCCCCGCCGGATCTCACGCCCCAGGCCGGAACGGGCAGCAGGCCGTGGTCCAGGTACTGGCGGGCAGCCTGACGCAGCGCCACCGCCCGGTCCACGCCGGATTCGTCATCGTGCTCGCCGCCCCGGCCGGGCCCGCGCTGCCGCTTCTCGATCGCGGTCCGGCATGGCGGGCACAAGATGCCCCCCGGTCCGGGCGGGGCCTCGTGGCAGCGAGCGCACGTGCCTGGCCGCCCGGTGCGTGCCGGGGTGCCCGCCGGACCGCCTGACCTGCCCGCCGGGCCGGGACGGTGAGCTTCACCCGGGCGGGTGCGCGAGGCCAGGCCAGGGCTGGCGGCAGGCGCGCCCTGCGGGCCTGGCCTTCGATTCGCGGCGATGACGCCGCACGCCTGGCACACGATCCGGCCGGAAATCAGTGTCAGGCGGGCCGTGCCGCATCCCGGGCACACTCCGTCCTGGACTGTGCCAGGATCGCCGGCCGGCGCCGGCGCGCCGTGGTTCGCCGCGTCCGGGGCGCCCGGGTCGGCCGCTATGGCTCAGCCCGCCTCGGGGCGCCGCGGCCGGCCTCGGCCGACCAACCTGGCGGCAGGTGCCGGGGGTCCTGCTGGGCCGCCCACTCCGCGATTGCGTCCGCGAGCGGGACCGGGCGCCGCTGCGGGGTGCCGGGCAGGCAGCCGGGCTCCGTCCGCGGATCGGCGGTTTCCGAATGCTCTTGCTGATTATGAACGGGCGCGCTCATGACTGCCGCCTCCTAACGAACTGCCTATCTTCTGGGTTGTGATCTGCATCGGATATGGAACCGGGACGGCCAGTCGGCGAGCCGAAGTGGGGTGCTACCTAGCGGCGGGGGTTCGGCCAGGGAGGTTGCTGGACGGGCGGCTCGCCTGGGTCGCGGTGCTGACCGAGGTCCCGGCACCGCCTGGTGTCGTTCGCCATGACCTCGGTGGCCTGCAGCAGCGACCGGGTGAGCCAGTCGAGCTGGGCGAACACCATCTTCGGGTCGCGCTGGCCTAGATAGAGCAGGCACCACGCCTCGTGGATGGCGTCGAGGTAGGCCAGGCACAGCGGGTGCCGCCGCCAGCAGGGGGCGAGCAGGTCGGCGAGGTAGCCGTACACCGGCCGGTACACCTCGGTGACCCAGTCGGCCAGTCGCGCGGTGGTCTCGGCGCAGCGGGGGTCAGCGGATTTCCACCACGGCGGTGCCGGGTTGACCTTGTAACCCTGGCTGCTGCTGTCCGGGTCTGCTGGCTGCTCGGTGAGGGCGGTGATCTGGGCGGACATCCGGCTGAGCAGGCCGCTCACCTCCGCGAGCCGGTTCTCGATCTGGTCGGCCCGGCCGGCAAGCGTGCCGAGCGTCCCGCGCATGTCGGCGACCTGATCGATCGCGGCGGTGCAGTCGCGGGCCAGCTCATCGATCCGGGCGTCGGCCCGTTCGGCCTTGGCGGCCAGGTCGGCCAGGCGGAGCACGGCGGCGACCATTCCGTCTTCACGAGAGCCGTTGGGGCTGGTCATGACGCGGCCCCGGTCTGGTCCCACGGCCGGCGCACGCGGCCGGCCGTGACGCCGTCGGCGCCGACGCTGGCCCGGACAGGCACGGGAAAGGGCTCAGGTGCCGGTGCTAGGGGCGGGACGGGCAGCGTGTGCACGGGCTCCGGCTGGGCGGAGCCGGGGATCGGCTCAGAGAGCTCGGCCGGCACGGCTGCCTGCTGGTCGCGCCGGGCGAGGCGCCTGGCGCTGCGGTCGCGCCAGATCACCGGCGGGCGCCCGATGACCGGGCTGAGCCCGTTGCGCAGGACGAAGGCGTACCCGGTGCCGTCGCGGCGGGCCGGGAGCTGGCGGATCATGTCCTCGGTCATGACCGGGTGCCGGGTGTCGTGCTCGGCGCCGCGCTCGCGGGCGGCGACCTGACCGGACAGACGGCTGGCCATCTCCAGCGTCTCCGGGTCGCTGCTGCCGGGCAGGAACACCTTGGTCCCGCACGCGTCCAAGATGGTGCGGGCGCCGTCGCGGCCCCACCGGGCGCGGAGCTGGGCCACGCCGTGCACGACCGGCATGATCTGGATGCCCCGGCCGCCGGCGTCGGCCAGGAGAGAAGGCAAGGGCAGCGGGCAGGTCTGCGTGACCTCATCGAGCGCCCACAACATGGGCGGGTCCAGCCGCGAGCCCGGCATCTTCGCCGCGGCGAGGGTGGCCTGGTGGTAGATCTCGAGCACCAGCGCGGCGAACAGGCCCGCGACCGGCGACGGCCGGTCGTCGCGGGACTCGGCGATCAGGTACAGCGTGCCACCGTCGCGGACGAACTGAGCCGGGCTGAACATCCCCGGCCCCGGGGTGACCGCCTGGCGCAGCACCGGGTCCACCATGAACCCCAGGTTCGACGCGATCATGTAGCGGATCGTGTCGGTGGTCCGGGACGCGGCCGACGTCATCTGGTCCCGGATCAGGGCACCCCACCGTTCGGCTTCCCCGCCTGCCCCGGGCAGGGACTGCAGGAAGTCGGCCGGCGCCCGCTGCAGCGCCCAGTAGTGGACCAGGTCCATCGTCCCGCCGCGCAGCGCGGCGACGTGCAGCAGCGTCTGCAGCCACAGGGTGGTCGCGCTGGCCCAGAACTCCTCGCCCTCGCCCGTGAACGCGGCGATCGCCGACAGCGGCTGCGCCCGGCGGATCGCCGTCGCCGGGTCCTCGCATCCCGCGAGCATGTCCCACCGCATGGTCGACGGCACCTCGGCGAGCTGCTGCGGGTTGAACACGTACACCGGGCCGCGGGCCGCCCGGATGCTCGCGGTCAGCTCGTGCAGATCCGCGCGCGTTGTGGTGGCCACCACGGCACCCGGATGGTGGGCGATCGCGTCGGCGAGCGTGCCCGTCTTGCCCGCCCGGGGCGGCGCGACGTAGATGACGTGCTCCTCGACCGGGACCCGGCAGGCGTGGTTGTAGTGCGCGCGGACCACCAGCACCGAGGTCAGCCACGGGTAGCACAGCCGCCGGAGCAGGGACAGCGACGGCCGGGACCGCTTCGCTCTCCGGGCGGCGGCCAGGCGCCCCCAGCGCAGCCACAGCTCGAACGCGGTCGCATGGCCCCTGCCGGGATGCAGGCGCAGCCTGGCCCGCAGCCGCATATGCCGCACCCGGTGCCGCGGCAGCCGCTTCGACGGGATCATCGCCCAGGCGGCGAGCAGTGCGGTAGCGAGCGCCGCGGCGAGGCCAGCCAGCGTCAGCGTACTGAGCACGGCCAGCCAGTGCACCAGCAGGATGCTGGCCAGGACCACGGCGGCACCCGCGGCCGCGCCGATACCCGGGCCGTCATGATGGCCGGTGTGCCTCTCACTCATCGTGATCCACCTCGTCCTCATCGTGATCCACCTCGTCCGCCCGCTCGGCTGGCATGCTGGCAGCGGCGGACTGGAGCGCGCGGACGTGCCGGACCAGTTCCCGCCGGGCAGTTCCCGGGCTGTAGCCGATCTCCTGCGCGATGGCGCTAGCCAGCCGGGACACCTCGCCCAGGGGAACCGAAGCCAAGTCGCGGCGCTCGCCGGCCAGGGCGATCAGCCGGTCCCGCTTCGTCGGCCCGCCGTCCCGCGAGCGACGCGACCGGGACCGGGACGGGGGCGGGGCGAGCGCGGGCGGGGCCTTCGCCGCAGGGCCTGGCGGGATGGCGTGGGCGGCCGGCGCGGGGGCGGCCTTGCGGCCGGGGGCGACCGGGCACTCCTCGGTCACCCAGGAGCGGAACCCGCGCAGCGTGGACGGCCCGGCCAGGATCAGCCGCAGCAGCCACAGCCCGGTGCCGCCGATCGCGGCCAGCAGGTCCGGGCTGTCGTCGCCGAGCACCGTGCCGTCATCCTTCTGCCTGGCAAGGACGCGGGCGCGGACGACGGAGATCAGCGTGTCCGACGCCAGCGCGTAAATGGCGGCGGGCATCACCCAGATAGCCAGGCCCCGCCAGCCGTGCGCCGCTGCCAGCGCGTTCATCGCCAGCGAGATCCCGATGCACGCCGCGTTCAGCACCCGCGGCCGCAGCGCCCGCTTGCCGTGCAACGCGAGCGCGACCCCGAGGGACGCGAAGATCACCGCGCCCGCGTCCGGGATCCCCGCCTCGACCGCGGCCACGGCCCGGGCGTGCTTGACGGCCAGCACCATCACGTACTGCGCCTGCCAGCTCACCGCCGCCGCGGCCACCGCCAGCAGGGCCAGCACCAGGGCCGCGCCGCGCAGCCACCACCCGGCCTCGCCCGGGCCGCGCCGGGGCGGCGCGAAGGCGCTCCCCAGTGCGCCGTCGCGCCCAGCCACCGGACCGTCATCGGGCGCGCTCACCTTGAATGGCTCCCACCGCGGATCGCCATCCCAGGGCCGGAGTCTCCGCCGTCAGCGACCGCCAGCACTGGTGGCCCCCTCCCCCGCCGGCGCGGCTAGCTGCGCCCGGATCTCCTCCAGGCTCGGCAGCGCCTGATCCAGCACGTCGTTGACCACCGCCGACATGCTCAGCGACCGGACGCTGGCCGCCAGCCGCAGCCGCCGCGCCACCGGCGCCGCGATCCGCGGCGCGATCTTCACCCGCGCGTCCATCTGCACCCTCCACGCAGTCCGCCGGCGGCGCGACGCCCGTGCCGCCATGGCGACTATATACCATCTACACGGTGATGCAGATCTTTATTTCCAGCCTCCCGCTGGCCCGCCCGCGGGGGGCGCACCTAGGCTGGTGAGAACGCACGGTGATGCAGTGCGCAGCCGGGAGGGCACATGGTGAAGGGAACGGCCGAGCTGGAACGCCCGGTCCCGCTCTACATGCAGGTCGTCCGCCAGCTCCGCGCCCAGATCGCCTCCGGCGAGCTCGCCGAGGGCGAGCGCATCCCCTCCCAGCGGCAGATGATGCAGCACTGGCGGATCTCCATGCAAACCGCCAGCAAGATCATCGGCGCCCTCAAGACCGAGCGCCTGGCCATCGCCAGCGCCGGCCGCGACACCATCGTCGCCCCCGGCGCCGCCGCCCGCATCGCCGCCGCAGCCGCAGGCACCGCCCACGCGCCCGCCGAGCCCGAGCCCGGACCGAGCCTGAACGTGAAGGCGACCGCCGTCATGACCGCGGCACCCGCCGACGTGGCCGAGATCCTCGGCATCCCGGCCGCGCGCCGAGCCCTGCGCCGCCAGGAGTCCCGCTACAGCAACGGGAAGCCCGTCAGCATGACCGTGACCTGGTTCCCCCCATCCATCGCCGCCAAGGCGCCACGCCTGGCCGATGCCGAGCCCATCCCGGCGGGCGTCATGGCCTACATCGCAGAGGCCACCGGGGGCCGCGCGGTCCGTGTCATCGAGGAGAACGCCGCGCTGCCCGCTGACGAGGACGCGGCAGAATCCCTCGGCATCGTCCCCGGAACACCCGTCCTCGTCAGCCGTGCACGGCACTACACCTCGGCAGATCAGATCATCGGGTACGCCGAAACGTCGACGACGACCGGGCAGTGGCAGAGCCGCACCTACACGCTTGCGGGCAATTGACCTTCCGCTTTTCAGGAGCAAGGATCGCAGTTCAGGCGCGGGCCACCGGCGTCGTTCTGGCAGGTCAGCGTCCGTTCCGTGGTCTCCGCTGGACCCCCGTGTACGTGGGTGTATGAGACTAGGAATGAGACTAGCCCGGGGTCCCCGGCGGAGGGCTCCTCGCGCTCCGTGTCCGCTGCGCTGCTTGCGCGGAGCCGGGTTCGATGAGCATCGCGGTCATGAACTGGGTGTGGGCGAGCTCGCCGACTTCGGGCAACGAGCGCCTGGTCCTGCTGGCGCTGGCCGACGCCTGCTCGCGTGACGACGGCACCGGGTGCTGGCCGTCGGCGGCCACCATCGCGCGGAAAGCGAACATCAGTGACCGGTCGGTCCGCCGGGTGATCGCCCGGCTGGAGGCCGACGGCCAAGTGCTCGTGCACCGCGGCGGCGGCGAGCGGGCCGGATCGACCAATTCCTACACCGTCGTCATGGTTATCCACAGACCCGGACGGAATGTCACCCCTGACAGTTTGTCCGGGGGTGACAGCGCTGACACCCCGCCCCTGACACAGTTGCGTCAGGGGACCCCGGACGCAGCTGTGTCAGCCGATCCGCCAGTGAACCACCAGGGAACCGCCGCCACGCGTGCGCGCGAGGCCCGCGCCGGCGACCGGTCCGCCGCGGACGGCGAGGCGGGGGCTGGGGAGTTCTTCGACCGGCTCGTCGGCATGAGTCCGCGGTGGCTGCTGACGACCGGGCAGCGCGGCCGGCTCGCCCCGGCCGTCGCCGCCGCCCTGGCGGGCGGGTGGCCGCCGGCTGCTCTCGCTGAGCACGTCGGGGCGAACACCGCCGGGATCCGCAACCCCGGTGCCGTCCTGGCAGCGCGGCTCTGGCCGGCCGAGCTGCCGCCACCGCCCGTCCGGCGGCGGCCGCCCTGGTGCGGCGAATGCGACCAGGTGACGCGGATGCTCGACTTCGACGGCGACGCGCCCCGCCCATGCCCGCACTGCAAGAGCGGACGGGCAGAATCCTGGAGCGGGTGGAACCCCGCGGGCCTTGCTCCCCGGCCAGCCGGGTCAGCTCGGGCCGGTTCCCGGGCTCACGTGCCAGGCGAACAGCGAGCAGCTGCGTATCGAGGCGGACCAGCGGAGCGTGGCGCGGAGGTCGCTCCACGGGCCATGGGACTTCGGCCTTGAGCCGTGGCGTGTCAGCGAGCCGGCCGAGCGATGACCGTGAGATCGACGCGGTGTGCCCGATCCTGAGCGGGAGAATCGACCGGCCTGACCGCTCGATGTACTGCACATATCCGTTGTCGGCCACCAGGACGATGAGCCGCAGCCTGGCCGGCGTGACGGCGACCTTGTTGAAGTCGGCCAGCAACTGGCCGTAGTGCATGGGCCGGGCCGGCTGCCGGATGGGGGAGATCGCAGGTACTTGACCTCGATCGCCAGGTCGTATGGCTCGCGTACCCAAAGGTCGATGCGAGTCCCGCCGCCCGACGGGCGTTCGAAGACGATGGACCCTGTCGGCAGCGCCCACGCCGCCTGCAAGCCCAGGGCCAGGCAGAAATGGATCGCGTGCTCGGACGCGGGAAGCCCCGCCGAGTCAGCCTGCGCGCGGAACTCCTCGCCGAACGCGTCAAGCCCCGACGTCAGCGAGGTCGATGATCCGTTGCTTCCCGGCTGGCCGGTTTCGGCTTGAGGCACTCGGACACCGTAGTTGGCCGCTGGCTAGCTGGCGACATGATGCGATGATTGCCGCGTGGCACGGTCAGTCGAGGATGCGGTCCGCGCAGCAGTCCCTCCCGCCGCCGAGCTGGCGACTCCGTCCGGCCGGGGGCGGTTCACCGTCGCCCGGTACACCACCGAAGGCCTCGTGCTCCTCCTCGGCGTGAACCAGGCGTGGACGCCGCTGCCGTGGCAGGCGGTTGAGCAGGTGCCCGATTTGCTGCGCGGAAGGGGCTGGGTCCCGATCGGCAGCATCTATTCGACACACGGCACGCCAGGGAGCCTGGACGCGCACTTGAAGACATTCACCAGCCGCGCCACGGCGGGCTGGGTAGCCGTCGTGCTGGAGAAGGCCGGCGTGATCACCATGGACCGCACGCGTCCGGCACGCATCAAGCTACTCCCGGGATGGTGAGTGCCCAGCAGTACGCCCGTCCGGCGCAGGTCACACAGGCATCGGTGCGCCCACCAGTGATCATGCTCTGGCGCGGCGGCCGCCGGGCGGCAAGCGACGGCGAGCTTGTCGGGGCTGATCGACGGTCCTCGCGGCGGCAGCTTGCCGCCGTGCCGCGCGCGGGCGGCGGCAAGGCCGTCGCGGGTCCGCTCGGCGATCAGGTCATGCTCGGCGATCGCGGCCAGCACGTGGAACAGCATCCGCCCGGCAGGGGTGCTGGTGTCGATCGACTGGTCCAGCACTGCCAGGTCCACGCCGCGCGTCGCGAGGTCGCCGACGACCTCGATCAGGTTGCCGGCCGACCGGCCGATCCGGTCAAGCTTGGTCACTACCAGGACGTCGCCGGCGCGCAGGTAGGCACGGCATGCGTCCCATTGCGGGCGGCCGGCCAGCTTTCCGGACACGGCGCGGTCGGCGAAAACCCACAGGTATCCCTGCTCGCGCAGCCGCGTCGCCTGGACCTCGGGGTTCTGGTCGCTGGTCGACACGCGCGCGTAGCCGATCATCGCCACGCCGGCAGTGTCCAAAAAGACCCCGACAGCGCGGCCTGGCCGCGTGAGACACGTCCAGTGCACCATCACCGCACGGCGCGACGGCCCGGTCTAGTGCCTCGTCTGCCGCTCCCCGCATGAGACGGAACTATCGGCGCGTTCTTGGGGACATCATTCCGATCGCCAAGCCATCCTGGGGGCATGGCAGCCCTACGATCTGCACGGCTGGAGGCACTGCTTGGCTCGGAGCTTGAACAAGTCCAGCACTCCCAGCTGATGACCTTGATCAGCAACCAGGTAGCTGAAGCGTTCGATCTTGATTTCAAGTCTGAGATGTATGGCTCCTCAGACAGAGACAAGCGTGACGCGGCCATCGATGTCGCCGCGCTCGCCAACACTGCCGGTGGCCTGCTAATCCTTGGCATTGAAGAGGACGACCAGGCTCGTGCTAGCGCAGCGCCGGGCGTAGCGCTCTCTGAGGCGGACGAGCGACGGATTCGGCAGATAGTGGGCTCGAATGTCGTGCCCATGCCAGCGATCGACGTACTGCGCATTCCAGATCCGGCGCGAGCCGAGCACGGGCTGGTCTTGATCGCCGTACCGCGCAGTCCGCTCGCTCCACACGCGGTCCTTGTCAACGAGGGATTGCGATATCCGAAACGCAACGGCGCAACTACTCGGTACTTGTCAGAGCCCGAAGTGGCCGACGCCTACCGCGAACGGTTCGCGGCAGCTCAACGTCAGGTGGACCGCGCGCGCGAGATAGAAGCCGATGCGCTTAATCGGCTAGCAACAACTGACGACCAGATGTGGATCGTCGTTTCGCTGGTACCCGACCTGGCAGGAGAACTGGTAATCGACCAGGCTGCTTTGAACGCAGCGCGCACCGAGCTCATGGGCCGACAACCGCTGATCATGCCGACGGGCGCGCACTGGCTTCGTATCAGCATCGGGCGGCGTCGGCTACTAGCCGATGGCACCAGGGACAACAGCCGTATGGCACGTTACCTGTCAACGGACCTACATGATGACGGCGCAGGAGCCTTCGGCGCTTTCGTCTTGATCCAGGGCCCGCCGGAAGTTGTCAGCACCGCGGAAGAGCCCGCAATCCGGTGGGTCAACGATGAGGGTGTGGTAAACGGCATCCTCTCTGGGCTGCGTTTCCTTGCTCGCCATGCCCGAGACCGCGCGGCTGGTGGAGGCAACGCTCTGATACGGGCTCAGCTGTATCCGGCCGGGCGGCAACAACCGCTCAGGCTCGGTTGTCGCCGTGGCGGCTTCCTCGATCCACTTGGTAGCCGGATCATGACTGATGCAGCGCCGCCGTCGGAACGCGTGGCGACTTTGGACGGTCTGGCAGCAGGCGGCCGCGATCTGGTATCGGCGGCGTACCTCCTCGCGAGCGACGTGTTCCAGGAATTCGGCTGGGCTGAGGCGGCGCAACTTACTCGTGATGGAGGGGTGCGGTTGCGGTATTGGAATCGAGAGTGGCGACCCTACGTGGAACAATGGGCCGAAACAGCCGGAATTAGCACGACCGAGGAGACCTTGCCCGGCTAACGAGACCGCAGGATGCGGTGCACCAGTACCCCAATGGCCTTGCTTTAGGCACTTATGTCATGATGTGATCGTCTTGTGGCTCATGATGGTGCTGAGGGGCTGTCGCCGGACGGGTGGCTGCCGGACCGGATCTCGGTCGGGGTGCTGACCAGGACGTTCCCGCCGGACCTGGTGGATGAGGTCGTCGAGGCGACGGGGACCCGGGAGCAGCGCCGGCGGCTGCTGCCGGCCCGGCTGATGGTGTACTTCGTGCTTGCCTTGTGGCTGTTCCGGGGCCGGAACTGCGGGTACGGGCAGGTGATGATCAAGCTGGCCGACGGCCTGTATCACCGGCGCCGCGGGGAGGACCTGCTGGCCGGGGACCTGGACCCGGACGGCTGGGTGGACGCGGGCGAGGGCCGCCGGTGGCGGCAGCCGAACATCTCCTCGCTGGCGCGGGGCCGCGGCAAGCTGGGTTCTGACCCGCTGCGGATGCTGTTCGAGCACGTCGCGGGCCCGGTCGCTGCCGACGGGACGGCAGGAGTGTTCTGCTGCGGGCTGCGCGTCATCTCGATGGACGGGTCCACGACGGACGTGCCGGACAGCGACGAGAACGACGCGTTCTTCGGCAGGCCCTCGAACGCCTCCCGGGACGGGGCGTTCCCGCAGGTGCGGTGGGTCGCGGCGGCCGAGTCCGGGACCGGGGCGCTGACCGGTGCCGCCTTCGGCCCGTACACGTGCGGGGAGCAGACCCAGGCCCTGGACCTGCTGCCCTGCTTCGCGCCGGGCATGCTGGTCCTGGCCGACCGGAACTTCCTGTCCTGGTCCCTGGCCCGCGACGTGCTCGCCACCGGGGCGCACATCCTGTGGCGCGCCTCGGCCAGCTTCACCCTCCGGCCGCTCAGGGTCCTGCCCGACGGTACCTGGCTGGCAGAACTCAAGCCGCCCCGCAAGAGCGACGGCCCGCCGGTCACGGTGCGGGTGATCGAGTACACCGTGCACACCACCGCCGAAGGTGACGGCGGCGAGTCCTCTTCCGAGGTGTTCTGCCTGGTCACCGATCTGCTTGACACCGAGGAGTACCCGGCGCTGGACCTGGCGTGCTGCTATCCGGAGCGATGGGGCTGCGAGACCGTCACCGGGCATCACAAGACTGACATGGGCCAGGGCCAGCCGGTGCTGCGCAGCAAGGATCCCGAGGGCGTGGCCCAGGAGATGCGGGCGCTGTTCGCCGTCTACCAGGCCATCTGCCGGATCGCCGGGGCCGGCGCGGACGCCATGGGCATCCCCCCGGACCGGATCAGCTTCCCGCACGCCCTGCAAGCCGCGGCCGGCACGGTCGCGGCTTTCCCCCCCTGACCAGCTGGATCTCGCGCTCGCAACGTTCCTGCTGAAGATCCTCATGCCCGGCTCCTTCGTCCGCGACCGCCCGGACCGGGCCAGCCCCCGCAAGACCAAGAAGGCCGGCGACTTCCCCGCCCGCAAACCAGACGAGCCCGCCGTGACCAGCGTCACCCGCCGCATCGAACTCCACCTGCTGCCACCCTGGCATGTCACCTAAAAGCAAGGCCATTGACCAGTACCCTGTTTCGTATGGGATGCAACTTCTCTCTGCCCTACGATCACTCGCCACCTGTAAACCACGGCGGCGCCCAGATACTTCTGCACGAGTGGCCCGCTGAGTGTCTGTGGGCACAGCTGCAAGATGAGCGCTGGCAGCAGAGCAGAAATCATAACTACACCAACACGACCTACCTGGCCAACCTGGAGAAGGAGTGGGCTAGACGGGCCATCTGCTCGCGATGCCACCGGGATATTGACCCGAACCTCGATCAGCAGATGTCGGAACTTGAAACCCGAGCACGGAACGCCGAGGACAAACTTGGCCGGATCAGGCGACTCGTCATGGTCACGCCAGACGGTGCTCTCCGGCCCGAGCTCGCGAGCATCCTGGCTGAGCAGTAACGCCGCCGGAGCCCGCCGTCCCGCTTGACAATCTCATCCGTTCGCACCTGAGACAGATGCGGCTGCTGATCACCACTCGGTACCCGTTCGTCCTGCCGGGCAGTGCGGACGCGAGATCTTTGGGGGAGGACAGCGTCGCCGCTACGGCAGTCGCCGTTTGTTACCCGCCATCCAATATGAGCACAGAACGTCACTCCCGGTGGATATGGGACATCGGATGAGCCTGACCGAAATCCTGCCGCGACGTTCACGATGACGCGGTGCTGTTCATCGTGACGGGTCCGGCCGCCTCGACCGCACATGCGGGACGGTCGGAGCGCAGCTCGGAGGCGGCCAGGTCGTGACGGAACGTGACCGGGCGACAGATAGGCCGCCGCGCCAGATCCGCCGTTCGGGGTGGTTTGAGCGCGGTCTCTCTGCGGTCCTTGGCGGGCATGACGGGCAATATGCGACAGTGGCTGGCGCCCGGGGCGCAATGTCGCCGGAACCGGACGTGGCCCGGCAGCGTCAAATCGATGTGAGGTCATTCATCATTGTGCTGGCGCTTTTCGTGGCAGCGTGTTCCAGCAGCAGCCACATCTCGTCTCGGCGTCCCCAAACCGCTCCCGCGCAGCCAGCGCCGAAGCCGCACACGACACTCCCTGCGACACCCCGTTCCTCAGCGCCAGTCTTCGCCCGGGTGGTGCTGCCATCGCGGATCATGACAGCGGGATCGTCAATGTCAGCGCGCGTCGTTGTCGAGAACAACACCGGGCGTGCCATCCACGTGTCCGGCTGCCTGACGCTCTTCCAGGTCGCGCTCGCCAGCGGCAAGTACCAGCCGGCCGTGGCCTGGCCCGCCTGCGCGCAGGCGTTCACCATCCCGGTCGGCCAGTCCAGCTATCCGGTGACGGTCCGTGCGAGCTACCTCGAGTGCAGCGCCGGCCGGCGGCAAGGCGCCGTCAGGGCCTGCCTGCCCGGCCGGCAACCGCCCCCGCTTCCTCCCGGTGACTACCACGCCAGGCTCTTCCAGCTCGGCAATCTCGTTCCAGTGCCGCCTGCAATGACGGTCCGTGTGACACCCCCGGAGTCGGCGCCATAACTTCCGATCTGGCTTCCGGATTCCACTGCTCGGCCTGCGATTTGACATGTACATACCCGGCAGCACGAACGCGCACAGCGAGCGCTTACGCTCCGTGACAATGACTGCCCTACTTCACGGCCGCCACCGGACGGTCCGACGGCCACCATGTTCACGGAGCTGCTGCCGCCGGTGAGAGGATTCCGGTCCTCGTCCTGTTCAAAATGTATGACGCCGCATGGTCATATTGCATGGCGGGTAACACCGTTCAGCCTCCGCAAGCACCTTGTCTTGCACCAACGGCAACAATTCCTGCCGGAGGTACCGCTGCAGCTCAAGAAAGCCAACGCCATTCGACCTCTCAACGCAGATCCCAGCCGACAGGTTCGGCTTCTCCTGAGGTCCCGAGTACCCCGGCGGGTAGGTGACGGTAGCGTAGTGCGCGCCATCCTCCAGCTGAAGGCCGGGAGCGTAGTCGATTCGAACACCGGGGCTATGCGCCTCGAAGGTAGCTAGCCCCTCAAGCCTGTTCTGCAGAACGAACCGGTGCTTGTCCTTGTTGTCCAGGTGATTCAGCTCGATGAGCGCGCGGGCACCGGCCATCCGGTACGGTTGTACGCTCTCGATGAAGTTGCGCCCATCTTGCCGCAGCGCATTAATAGACTTCGCTTTGGCGAATGCGTCAGCGCTATTACAAATAGGAAACGCGACGGTCCGGTCGTCGGGGCTGGCGCCGTTGGCAACAGCGAGCGCCATCGCGATATGGTCCAGGACGCACCTGAAGTTATGAAGGCAGTCCCCGGCGATCAGGCTGAGCCGCCCCGGCAGCGGCGTAGAGATTCTGATGTGCCAGGGCTCGGTATCGCCCACCTTGGTGCCAGGGATCGCGTCGAGCGGCTCAGTGGCGAACCAGGCGAGCAACTCGGCTTCAAGAGCGCCGAGGTGCTCTTCGGCGCGGCTGAGCTTGGCCCTCGCGCTCGTGTAGTCGGTCATATGCCCTTGCCTTGATCGTCCGTGTCGCGTAATTCTGGCGGATCCCCTCGCCGCGCGCGACCAAGTTCTGCGCGGCGCTGTGACCTTCCGGGCCGCGCTCGGCCCACCTGCGCCTCGGGGGGCGCGGGTACGTATGGCAGCCGGTCACTCCGCATCCCATGTCGGCGCTGTTCTGATCCCGTGCATAGGCGCGCACCGCCTGGACCGGCTCGCGCCTGAGCACCTGGAGAGCCTCTAGTCCCGACTGCGGCGCGGCATCGGTCACCGACCTGGCCGGTGTCTCGGCTGCCGCTCGTCAAATGAGGCACATTGCTGAGCGCCAGGGATCGCGCTCTTGGCCGAGGCGGCAGGGGGTTCAACGCGGTGCCTGGCTGAGTGTCGAGGGGGAACGCGATCTGCCGAGACATTCCAGCTTTCGCGCTGTGGTGCTCGCCTGCTTGCTCGGCCCTGGGCCGCCATTATGTCAGCGCATCCGGCCCCGGGCTGTTGGCGTGGTCGGCGACCGGCCAGGGGAACCGTGTAGTACCGCTGCTCTGCTTGGCCTGGGCGGCGTCGTCATGACTCGTTATCTCTGTCAGCGGTCTCCTCAGCCATGTCTCCGTCCTCCTCATCCGAGCCAGAAGGCAGCGGGCCGCGCCGCAGGAAGGCACGAGCGTCGGGGAGGGGAACGAGTCGAGCCTGAGTATGACCTGGCGGCAGCGATGGATCGGGGCTGGTCTCCTCCTCCTCCTCCTCCTCCTCGAACCGTGCTGGACCGATGACGATGTTGCATACGCCCAGGGTGATTACTTCGCCCATCAAGGTTTGTGATGACTCGGCCTGCATGGCGAGGACGCGGCCATTCTGAATGTCCGGCAGTCGTGAAAGGGCTCCCGGTTTCAGAGTCACGTCAATCGAGTCGGGCCGGAGGGCAAGAGGCTCTCCGTCCAGCAGGCGGGTGATCCTGTGGAGGGCGGCCACGTCGTCGGCATCTATTTCATCGGGCAATGGGAAGAACGTATTGGTCTCCGCTTGGACACGGGCCAGCTGCTCTACCAGCTCCAGGTACTCGGTTGGAACCAGCTCAAGGTCGGGCAGCGGTGTCGGGGACCACAAGTCGCCCATAGCGGTTGTGGCTGTCGCAACGTTCGGCACACGCAGTGCGTGGGCGAGGCGCAGCGGCGCTAGAAGCGCTGCAGGCAGAAGGCCGCTTACTGGCTGAACGGCGACGTTGACCCTGACTCGACGCGTGGCCTCCTCGAAGCGAGCCGATATTCGTAGCAAGCCTGTAGCGTCCTGGCCGCCGATTACCCGCCCTTGCGTTCCACCATATCCAGTGGTAAACCGGACAGGCACTGAGGCCACTAGCGAGCCAGCTTGGTTAAGGACCCGAAACCGAGCATCAAGATGGAAGTCTGTATCATTAACAGGTCCTACTCGAAGTGTTCCAGGTCCGAGCGTTCCGCCGAGCCCTCCCGGTGCCTGCACCTCAATCTCTTGGATGTTGGCCTGGTCCACGACCGCTGGGTCACCGAAGCCCAGGAACGCACGAAACCGAGCTGCAGCCTCTTGGTCGACCTCGCTGTCGGAGAATTGCAGTCCGACCTTGACCATGATTGGGCGGTCACGCAGGGCGTCGTGATACTTGGGAATGACGGCAATGGTCACAGGGCCGTGCTCACCCTGTCGCTGAGAGTACATCGCCGCGCCTGGGAAAATCCTCATAGCAACCTCGGCCGGACCCGGGCTGAGGTCGAATCGATACTGGGGATCTAGTTCATTGAGCCTCGTGCGGAGATGATCAAGCCGTGCGATTGCGTCAACGGCACCCCCACCGAGGCCGGCCTGCTCAGCATTAAGCTCACGAAGTAGCGCCACCACTTCGTCCCGGGCATCCTCTATGTAGTAGCGATGGATATCGGGGAACGCGGCCATCTGATCGTCGAGCCATGTCCGTCCGTACCATCTCAGTGGGAAGGGGTATTGTCGGCGGAGGCCATCAAACCAAGTCAGCTCCTGCGGATTAGGGTCGATCGGCACGACAAGGCTCCAGCTATCAGGCTGCAGCCCTGCGGCCGTGCGGAGAGAGTCTTCGACCTGGCGACGGCGATTAGGGCTTCTGGAGGTCATGCGGCCTGTGAAGGACTTCAGCTCGAAGAGATCCAACTGCTGCGGTGTGCGCAGCTGCACGTCTCGGCCACCGTCACCCCCGACGCCATCAATGCGCTCGGCATCAGGGTGGAGTCGGCTTATCAGCACGGACACCACGTCCTCATAGAGCGGTGTCCGCTCAAGGTCCTCCCAGCGCACGCGAACCATGGACGACCTCCAATCGGCTGAGCCGCCGCAATAGCGTGAGCGGGACCTATTCGTGTTGGACCAGGCTATCGACACCGCCACGCCGGCCGGGCGGATGCTGTTCCCCCTGCTGGCCGCCATCGCCGAGTCCGAGCATGACCTGATCGCCGAGCGGACCCGGGACCATCTGACAGCTGCCCCGGTGGGCTGGGTCAGTCCTTGGCGCTCGCAGGCGTCAGGACCCGGTCGTAGAACTCGCGGTGCCTGTGATCGTCGAGTTTCCAGTTGCGCTGGTGGCGCAACATCCGCTCGGTCTGCTCACGGGGGACCCCCAAGCGCCGCTCTGCTTCACCGGTGATCTCCGGGATGATGTGAGCGGCGGTGGCGGGGTGGTAGCGGATGAGCCATTCGAGCATCTGGGCCAGGTGCGGGACGGCGTCATAGCCTCCTATGTCACTGTCCCCGCCATGGCTGCCGCTGAGGTTCTTCATGACAGCGATCTCGTCGAGGAACGCATGCTTGATCGTGACGCCGAGGTCCGCTGCGCTCAGGATCTCCTGGCCCGTGAGCTCGGCTGCCGCATACCAGCCAAGGTCGGCAGCTACGGCCTGGACCTGGGCCTGGGTGCGCCACCTGAGGGCCCACATCTTCCGGCGGGCGGGGTTTTCCCAGAGCGCGCTGAAGAATATCCGGGTGTAGCGATCGACTGCCTCGGCGATCCCCGGAGCGAGCTTCGCCCCGTCCCGGTCCGCTGCCAGGACGTCGCGGACGCCTTCACCAGACCTGCGTCGCATCTCGGCCCATTCCTGTGCGACGGGTCGTGCCCACATGCTCCGCCCGCTGATGACTGCTTGCGGCTGCGGGACCTGTTCCTGGCGGCGAGACATGTACGCGCGAAGGGTTGATGGTGCGATGCCGGCGATTTCCGCGAGCCCGGCCGTGTCCACGAGCTGGTCGCCCGCGAGCTCAGGAGCACTGACCCGGACAATGCAGCCTTCAAGAGGGCGGCCGTCATGCTGTCCCGCCCACAAGGCCAGGTCATCGGCCCAGCGGAGCGCTGTCGGCGGCGCGTCTAGGTCGATGTCCGTGGTGTCCAGCACCCGGGCACGGGACGGGTCACCGTTTCCGTCGAGCTCGTCAGCGGCTGTCAGGGTCATCGCCGAGGGGACGATGCGCCGGAAGTACTCTTCGCTTGCTCCGTCCCAGACCTGAGCGGGCCTGTACCAGCTCTGCCCGTCGTGCCAGTAACCGCCTGAGCGGAACAAGAGCGCCGGAGAGTACACCCAGGCCTCGTGCATGCTGGGCGCGTGCTCGTCTCGGTAGAGAATCACTGACCGGCCATGCAACGGGTGTGATCGGACGCACCATGCCAGGTCGTGCCGGACCGGGTCCGTCGTGAACGCGAACCATCCCCCGTCATCGTCGTCGCCGTAACTGCAGTCGTCCTCACGGCCCCACATGCCTTCGCCCTTGTTACGGCCGACCGCCTCGATAGCCACCGGGTCATCGAGGGGAATGTGCGAGTCATCCAGGAATGGCAGGTCGGGGATGGGGTGATCGGTCCGGAGCCCGTTCGCTACCGGGCGCTCATCGAGCACTCTCACTGCTGCCTCCTAGCAGACGCTGCTGCTGTAAATAGTTACAGCGTAACCGCCGCTGCCAGTACAGCGCCGTCGACGCGCCCAGAGCGGTCACAACTTCCTGCGGTCCGCGACCTGCCGCGGTGATGATCGTCGCCACCTTGACGGCCTGGCGCCGGCTAGCCATCGTCAGGCTCGGCGAGAGCGGTCGCCAAGATGCCCGATCGCCGCAGGATGACTGCCGCGGTTCCCAACACGGCTGTTTTGCCGTGATTCATCGCAACTTCGCCGGGGCGTGCCGCGGGCAGGCCCTGTTGCGGCGCCGATCGGTGGGCCTTGTGTCACTGGAGGTTCACGTTCCTGCGGGAACACCGCCGGCTCGATCTGACCGTCGAGGCGCCCATGCTCGAAGACGAGTTCACGAGGTTGTTCACACCCGAGGACCGGCAGCGGGCGCTGGACCGATTGACCAAATACGGATGGCTCCTGCCTGAATAGGGCCCGCAGACGCGCAGGCTGGGACGAGCCGACGCATCGCCAGCGCGAAGTTCGCGACCGTAGCTGCAGCCCTCAGTCCGAGGTCGTTCTCGCTGCGCGGTGTCTCATAAAGGGACCGGTAGTTGAGGCGCCGTCGGCTGATGCCGTTGGGCGGCCGTGACTGCGGTTGCCGCGGTGTCGTGTCGGCCTGCGCGGGATGCTGGCCGGCTGTCCGGCGGGACGTTCGCCTCTACCGCTCCGCGCCCGGGCTGGTGACCATCACTATGGCAACGCTGCCAGCGCGAGGGCCGGCCGGGGTCCTGGGTGGCGCCTGGCGTGCCGCGTGGCGGCGGAGAGTCCGTCCGGTTCCAGGGCGGAGAAGGCAGGAATGCGATGCGAAGGCACATCTTGGTGACGGCGGTCACGGCGGCCGCGGCCACGCTGGCCGCGCTGGCCCCGGTACCCGCTGCCCCGGCCGGCGCGGCCGCCCGGGCCACGCCGGCGGCGCGGGGCGCGCAATTGTGGGTGGCGCGCTACAACGGCCCGGCGGGTAAACAGGACGGCGCCCGCTCGATGGCGGTGAGCCCTGACGGCAGCACGG
>WNGR01002739.1_pt1 | contig 21698 bp, 19 predicted proteins | sample 5407581 | NCBI WGS metagenome assembly WNGR01 (sample SAMN13153383, study PRJNA577476) | soil metagenome | isolation source: 80 cm soil or saprolite under Garry oak tree replicate 2 | place: USA:California | collected 2016-06-15
GAATGACCCGCCATACCTTTCTCCGTCGCGCGCGCCAGCGGGGCGCACGCATAGTGCAATTGTCGTTGCGATGCCGGGCGCTTGCGCGTGCGATCGCGATCTTGCGCCTCGATGTCAGACCGCCCGATGCCGGACCGCCTGGTGTTAGCCTGGTGTTAGACCGGTGCTAGACCTTTCAGCTTGATCACGCCCGGCCGGCCCGGCTTACGGGACCGAAAGCCGGCAGCGCGGTTGGGACGGGGCGGTGCGGCCGGCGCACGGCGAAGTGTCGCTCCAACCGCGCCGGTCACGACAGGCCCCGCGTAAAGGCGCGATGCGCCAGGCGGTGGTGCAAGCGAGTGGTGCAAGTCAAGCCGCTCTTTGAGCGGATTCGAATTTTATCACGCCGACAGGGCGCGGCAGAGGGGCGCGTGGGCGGAAAGTGCGCGGCGCGGCGAAACGCTGATCGAGTTGCCTGCCAGCCTGGCCGCAAAAGTGCTGCTGCTTAACGAGATGCTGGCGCAAAAAGTGTCGCCTGCCGAACTGGCAAGGCGCCTTCATACGCGTTCACAGGATATCCAGCATGTGATCGACCTCGGTCACGCGACCAGGATCGACACGATCGCGTCGGCGCTGGCCGCGCTCGGAAAGCGGCTGGAGTTGTCGATCGTGCCTGCGTAGCAGGCAGGCGCCCGGCGGCAGCGGCTGTGCCGTTCGCCGCCACCAGTTTCTTCAGCCCGCTTTCAGTTTTTCGTACCGAACAGGCGGTCGCCGGCGTCGCCGAGACCCGGCACGATGTACGCATGCTCGTTCAGATGCGAATCGAGCGAAGCCACATACAGCTTGACGTCCGGGTGCGCGTTCTGGAACACCTGCACGCCTTCGGGCGCGGCCACCAGCGCGAGGAACAGGATGTTCTCGCCGGCCACGTTGCGGCGCTTGAGCACGTCCACGGCGTGCACGGCGGAGTAGCCGGTCGCGACCATCGGATCGCACAGAATGAACACGCGGTCTTCCAGATCCGGCAGGCGCACCAGATATTCGACCGGCCGATGATCCGCGGCGCGATACACGCCGATATGGCCCACGCGCGCCGACGGCACCAGTTCCAGCAGGCCGTCCGACATGCCGATGCCGGCCCGCAGCACCGGCACGATCGCCAGTTTCTTGCCGGCGATCACCGGCGCGTCGATCTCGACGAGCGGCGTGGTCAGGCGCCGCGTGGTCATCGGCAGGTTGCGGGTGATCTCGTAGCCCATCAACAGCGTGATTTCACGCAGCAGTTCGCGAAACGTGCGGGTGGACGTGTCCCGGTCGCGCATGTGTGACAGCTTGTGCTGGATCAGCGGGTGATCGAGGATGAAAAGATTGGGAAAACGGCTGTCCTGAGTCATGGCGGGGGCGCAAGCGGCGGCTAAAGGGATCGGTTTGACGCGTCTGCACGGCCGGAAACCGGCGGGGCGTGCGCGCCACGGCGCAAGTTTACCGAAAGAGTGCCGCCCGAAGATACCGGAGATTGCAGCGGCCCGGAGCAATCGGGCACCGATTCTTCTAGAATCGGGGGAAACTTCGCAGCGCCAGGCTCGCACAGGCCCGTCACCGCGCCGGAACTCGCCACAAGGACAATACACATGGACATGGGAATCGCAGGACGCACCGCGCTGGTTTGCGCGGCCAGCAAAGGTCTCGGGCGCGGCTGCGCGGAAGCGCTCGCCGCCGAAGGCGTCAACCTGACGATCGTCGCGCGCACCGCCGAGACGCTGGAGGCGACCGCCGCCGAGATTCGTAAGCAGGCCGGCGTGGAAGTGAAAACGGTGGCGTGCGACATCACCACGCCCGAAGGCCGCGCCGCGGCGCTCGCCGCCTGTCCGCAGCCGGACATCCTGGTCAACAACGCGGGCGGCCCGCCGCCGGGCGATTTCCGCAGCTTCACGCATGAGGACTGGATCCGCGCGCTGGAGAGCAACATGCTCACGCCGATCGAACTGATCCGCGCGACTATCGACTCGATGAGCGCGCGCGGTTACGGGCGTATCGTCAACATCACGAGTTCGGCGGTGAAGGCGCCGATCGACGTGCTGGGCCTGTCGAACGGTGCGCGCTCGGGGCTGACCGGCTTTGTCGCGGGACTTGCGCGCAAGGTGGCGCCCACCGGCGTCACGATCAACAACCTGCTGCCCGGCCTGTTCGATACGGACCGCATTGCCGTGACGTTCAATGCGCAGGCCAAGGCGCAAAACATTTCCGTCGATGAGGCGCGCCGGCAGCGCATGAAAACGATCCCCGCCGGCCGCTTCGGCAATCGCGATGAATTCGGCCGCGCGTGCGCGTTCCTGTGCAGCGTGCATGCGGGTTACATCACCGGGCAGAACTGGCTGATCGACGGCGGCGCGTATCCCGGCACGTTCTGAGCGGGCGCGTTTCGAAGCAGCGGCTTCACCCTCACTACAACAACGACAATCACAACGGTTTCAGGAGTCTTACGTCATGACCACCCGCATCGCGCTGATCGCGCACGATCACAAGAAGGACGACATCGTCAAACTGGCCGGCGAATACGTCGATACGCTCAAGCGCTGCGACATCATCGCGACCGGCACGACCGGTTCGCGCATCGCCGACGCGCAAGGCCTGACGGTCGAGCGCATGTTGTCCGGCCCGCATGGCGGCGACCTGCAGATCGGCGCGCAGCTCGCGGAAGGGCGCGTGGACATGGTGATCTTTCTGCGCGATCCGATGACGCCGCAACCGCACGAACCCGACATCACGATTCGATAAAACCGGCGGCCCGGAGGTGATGAAATGGGTCGACGTCGAAGTAGGCGAGCCGGGCGCGGGCGAGATCCGCATCAAGCAGACGGCGGTCGGCCTGAACTATATCGACGTGTATTTCCGCACGGGTCTGTATCCGTTGCCGCTGCCCGGCGGACTCGGCATGGAAGCGGCCGGCGAAGTGACCGCGGTCGGCTCCGGCGTGACCGGTCTGAAAGCGGGTGATCGCGTCGCCTATGTGGCGCGGCCGCCCGGCGCGTACGCGCAGGAGCGCGTGCTGTCGGCGGCGCAGGCGATCAAGCTGCCCGACGCATTGAGCGACGAGCAGGCGGCCTCGGTGATGCTGCAAGGCTTGACCGCGCAATATCTGCTGCGCCGTACCTATCCGGTGAAAGCCGGCGACACGATCCTGATTCAGGCCGCGGCGGGCGGCGTCGGCCTGCTGGTTTGCCAGTGGGCGAAGGCGCTCGGTGCGACCGTGATCGGCACGGTCGGCTCCGATGAAAAAGCCGAGATCGCGAAGGCGCACGGTTGCGACCACGCGATCGTCTACACGCGCGAGAACTTCACCAAGCGCGTGCGCGAGATCACCAACGGCGCGGGTGTGCCGGTGGTGTACGACTCGATCGGCAAGGACACGTTTACGGCCTCGCTCGATTGCCTCGCGCCGCTCGGCATGTTCGTGAGCTTCGGCAATGCATCGGGACCGTTGCCGCCGATCGATTCGTCGGAATTCGCCGGACGCGGCTCGCTGTTTTTCACGCGCCCGACGCTCTTTTCCTATATCGCCAGGCGCGGCGATTATGAGGCGATGTCGGCTGAGCTGTTCGACGTGCTGGTGTCGGGCAAGGTCAAGACGAGCATCAATCAGCGTTACGCGCTGACGGATGTCGGCAAGGCGCACGCCGATCTCGAAGGGCGCCGCACCACGGGTTCGACGATTCTGCTGCCGTAAAACGCGGTGACATAAGTGTGAGCGCCGTAGCGCGCGTATAAAAACCGCGCTGCGTTCCTCACTCCCGGCACGGCGGCAGCAGTCCCGGCGTAAATACCGCGAACCCATGCCCCGCAGGTAAAAGGCCGTTCCATCCACGATGGAACGGCCTTTTACGTTTACGCGATTTTTATACGCGCCACGCCATCTTTGACCGGCCCTTTACGCGCTTCGGCATAACGTTGCACCTATCCAAAGTCCGTGAATGGGGAATAGAAATGGATGTGCTGTATGTCGGGGGGCTGGTGCTGTTCGCCGCGCTGACCTTTGCATTGATTGCGGGCTGCGAGAAGTTGATGCAGTTCCGCCGTGGGCAGGGAGCGCGGTCATGAACTGGATTCTCTGGTTGTCGGGCGCGGCCACCGCGCTGCTGTTTATCTACCTGGTCTATGCGCTTCTGCGCGCGGAGGACATTGAATGAACTCGAACAATGTCCTGCAGGCCGGTTTTTTCATCGTCGTGCTGCTGGCGGCCGCCGTGCCGATGTCGCGCTATCTGGGCGGCGTGATGGACGGCAGCTCGCGCGTGCTTCGCATCGGCGGACCGATCGAGCGCTTGCTGTATCGCGTCGCCGGCGTCGATCCGTCGACGGAAATGGGCTGGAAGCACTACGCGATCGCCACGATCGCGTTCAACGTGCTCGGCGTCGCGTTCCTGTACGTGTTGCTGCGCGTGCAAGGCTGGCTGCCGGGCAACCCGCAGCAGTTCGGCCCGATGACGGTCGACGGCGCTTTCAACACCGCGATCAGCTTCGTCACCAACACGAACTGGCAGGATTACACGCCTGAACAAACCGTCGGCTATCTCACGCAGATGCTCGGCCTGACCGTGCAGAACTTTTTTTCCGCGGCCACCGGCATCGTGGTGGTGATCGCGCTGATTCGCGGCTTCGCGCGTCACACCGCGCAAACCATCGGCAACTTCTGGGTCGACCTCACGCGCGTGACGCTTTACGTGTTGCTGCCGATGGCGGCGATCGTCGCGATGCTGCTGATGAGCCAGGGCGTGATCCAGAACTTCAAGGCCTACGAGGAGGTGCCGACGCTGCAAACCACGACCTACGCCGCGCCGAAGCTCGACGCCCAAGGCAACCCGGTGAAGGATGCGAAGGGCAACCCGGTCACCGTCGATACGCCGGTGAAGACGCAAACCATCGCCATGGGTCCGGTGGCGTCGCAGGAAGCGATCAAGATGCTCGGCACCAACGGCGGCGGTTTCTTTAACGGCAATTCGACGCATCCGTTCGAAAACCCGACGCCGTTCTCGAACTTCCTGCAGATCTTCTCGATCCTGATCATTCCTGCCGGGCTGGCGCTGCTGTTCGGCCGGATGATCGGTGACCGCAAACAGGGCGTGGCCGTGCTCGCGGCGATGACGATCGCGTTCGGCGTTTGCGTGTTCGGCGAGATCAGCGCGGAGCAAGGCGGTAATCCGGCGCTCACCGCGTTGCACGTCGATCAGTCGGCGAATGCGCTGCAGTCGGGCGGCAACGCGGAAGGCAAGGAGACGCGCTTCGGGATCGCGCAGTCGGGCATCTTCACCGTGGCGACGACGGCGGCTTCCTGCGGCGCCGTCGCCAATACGCACGACTCGCTGACGCCGATCGGCGGCCTCTATCCGATGCTGCTGATGCAGCTCGGCGAAGTGATCTTCGGCGGCGTGGGTTCCGGTATGTACGGGATGCTCGTGTTCGCGCTGCTGGCGGTGTTCGTCGCGGGCCTGATGATCGGCCGCACACCTGAATACGTCGGCAAGAAGATCGAGTCGTACGAGATGAAGATGGTGTCGATCGTCGTGCTGCTCACGCCGCTGCTGGTGCTCGTCGGCACCTCGATCGCGGTGCTGAGCGAAGCGGGCAAGGCGGGCATTCTGAATCCCGGCGCGCACGGCTTCTCCGAAATCCTCTACGCGTTCAGCTCGGCCGCCAACAATAACGGCAGCGCGTTCGCGGGCCTGACGGTGGGCACGCCGTTCTACAACTGGCTCACGGCCATCGCGATGTGGTTCGGCCGCTTCGGCACGATCGTTCCGGTGCTGGCGATCGCCGGCTCGCTCGCCGCTAAAAAGCGCATCGGCGTGACGGGCGGCACGTTGCCTACGCATGGACCGCTCTTCGTCGTGCTGCTGCTCGGCACCGTGCTGCTGGTCGGCGCGCTGACTTATGTGCCCGCGCTCGCGCTCGGTCCCGGTGTCGAACATCTGATGATGATGGGCGCCCATTGAGGCCGGTGACGAAGACGAGTAATCACGCGCAAACGGGAAATTCGAGGATTCAATGACTGAACATAACTCAACGCGGTCCATGTTCGACCCGGCACTGCTGCGCCCGGCGATCGTGGACTCCTTCAGGAAGCTCACGCCGCGCACGCAGTTCCGCAATCCGGTGATGTTCTGCGTGTACGTCGGCAGCATTCTGACGACCATTCTGTGGATCGCCGCGCTCGGCGGCGAGGCCGAGGCGCCCGCGGGCTTCATTCTCGCGGTCACGTTGTGGCTGTGGTTCACGGTGCTGTTCGCGAACTTCGCGGAAGCGCTCGCCGAAGGCCGTTCGAAGGCCCAGGCCGCGTCGCTGCGCAGCGCGAAGAAAGACGTGATGGCGAAGAAGCTCAACGAGCCGCATCCGAAGTCGCCGATCCGCATTCTGACGGCGTCCGATCTGCGCAAAGGCGACGTCGTGCTGGTCGAAACCGGCGACGTGATTCCGGCCGACGGCGAAGTGGTCGACGGTGTCGCGTCGGTGGACGAATCGGCGATCACCGGCGAATCCGCGCCGGTGATCCGCGAGTCGGGCGGCGATTTTTCGTCGGTGACGGGCGGCACGCGCGTGCTGTCGGACTGGATCGTGGTGCGCGTCACCGCGAATCCGGGCGAAGCGTTCCTCGACCGCATGATCGCGATGGTGGAAGGCGCGAAGCGTCAGAAGACGCCGAACGAAATAGCGCTGACGATTCTGCTGGTCGCGTTGACGATCGTGATGCTGCTCGCCACCGCCACGTTGCTGCCGTTCTCGATGTTCTCCGTCGAAGCCGCAAAAGCGGGCCACGTGGTGACGATTACCGCGCTGGTCGCGCTGCTGGTGTGTCTGATTCCGACCACCATCGGCGGACTGTTGTCGGCGATCGGCGTGGCGGGCATGAGCCGGATGATGCAGGCGAACGTGATCGCCACCTCGGGCCGCGCGGTGGAAGCGGCCGGCGACGTCGACGTGCTGCTGCTCGACAAGACCGGCACGATCACGCTCGGCAATCGCCAGGCCTCGCAGTTCGTGCCGGCGCCGGCCTTCACGGAAGAAGCGCTCGCGGACGCGGCGCAGCTTTCGTCGCTTGCCGACGAAACGCCGGAAGGCCGCAGCATCGTCGTGTTGGCGAAGCAGCGTTTCAACATTCGTCAACGCGATATGGCCTCGCTGCACGCGGTGTTTCTCGCGTTCACCGCGCAAACGCGGATGAGCGGCGTCGATCTGTTCCCCAACGGGGCTTCCTCCGGGGCGCCGGGTCGTGAAATCCGCAAGGGCGCCGCCGACGCCGTGAAGCACTACGTCGAAGCGAACGGCGGCCGTTTCCCGAACGAAGTCAGCAATGCCGTGGCCGACGTCGCGCGCCGCGGCAGCACGCCGCTGGTGGTCGCCGAGAAAGGCGAGCAGGGCGCGCGCGTGCTCGGCGTGATCGAACTGAAGGACGTGGTGAAGGGCGGCATCAAGGAGCGCTTCGCCGAACTGCGCAAGATGGGTATCAAGACCATCATGGTGACGGGCGACAACCGTCTGACCGCGGCGGCGATCGCCGCGGAAGCGGGCGTCGACGATTTCCTCGCCGAAGCCACACCGGAAGCGAAGCTCTCGACTATCCGCGCGCACCAGGCCGAAGGCCGCCTGGTAGCGATGACCGGCGACGGCACCAACGACGCCCCCGCGCTCGCGCAAGCCGACGTCGCGGTGGCGATGAACACCGGCACGCAGGCGGCGAAGGAAGCCGGCAACATGGTCGACCTCGATTCGAATCCGACCAAGCTGATCGAGATCGTGGAGATCGGCAAGCAGATGCTGATGACGCGCGGCTCGCTCACCACGTTCTCGATCGCCAACGACATCGCCAAGTATTTCGCGATCATTCCGGCCGCGTTCGCCACGACCTATCCGGCGCTGAACGCGCTGAACGTGATGCATCTGGCGACGCCCGCCTCGGCGATCATGTCGGCGGTGATTTTCAACGCGCTGATCATCGTGCTGCTGATTCCTTTGGCGCTGAAAGGCGTGCGTTATCGCGCGCTCGGCGCGGCGATCCTGCTGCGCCGCAATCTGCTGATCTACGGTTTGGGCGGAATCATCGTGCCGTTCATCGGCATCAAGCTGATCGATATGGTGCTGGCCGTGTTCGGCTGGGTTTGACAAGCTGCCGCTCGGAAGTAACGAAAAGGAATTGCCAATCATGAAAAATCTGTTCCGTCCGCTGATCGTGATCTTCGCGGTGCTGACCGCGGTCACCGGACTCGCCTACCCCGCGGTGATGACCGCTGTCGGTCAGACGGTCTTCAACGCTCAGGCCAACGGCGGCATGCTCGAGCAGGACGGCAAGGTGGTCGGCTCGAAGCTGATCGGCCAGCAGTTCGACGCGCCGCAATACTTCTGGGGCCGGCTATCGGCCACCAGCCCGATGCCGTACAACGCGCAAGGCTCGAGCGGTTCGAATCTCGGGCCGACCAACCCGGCGCTGATCGACGAAGTCAAAGGCCGCATCGACGCGTTGAAGGCCGCCGGCACCGATATGTCGAAGCCGGTGCCGGTCGATCTGGTGACGTCCTCGGGCAGCGGTCTCGATCCCGAGATCAGCCCGGCGGCGGCCGCGTACCAGATCGAGCGCGTGGCGAAAGCGCGCAAGCTCGCGGCGAACGACGTGCAGGCGCTCGTCGATCGTTATACGAGCGGCCGTCAGTTCGGCATTTTCGGTGAGGCGCGCGTGAACGTGCTGCAACTGAATCTGGCATTGGACGGGATGAAGCGCGGTTAAACGAAAGTGGTGCGCAAAGGCGGCGCCTGCGTGGCGCCGCCTTTGGCTTTTACACCGCTCGCGGCGTGCCCGCCATTTGCGGCCGGGCCGCCGCCGTGCCACCATGCACACACCGCCGCTCGCCTAACTATGAAAATCATTGAGCATGAACCGCCCCGATCCTGACGAACTGCTCGACAAGCTGCAACGTGACGAAGAGAAACGTCAGCGCGGCAGGCTGAAGATTTTCTTCGGCGCGTCGGCGGGTGTCGGCAAGACTTATGCAATGTTGCAGGCCGCGCGCCGCCGTCACGATGAAGGCGCGGATGTGGTGGTCGGCATCGCCGAAACGCATGGCCGAGGCGAAACCGCGGCGCTGCTCGCGGGGCTCGACGTGCTGCCGCTCGCGCAGATCGAATATCGCGGCCGCAAGCTCGGCGAGTTCGATCTCGACGCCGCGCTCGCGCGCAAACCGCAACTGATTCTCGTCGACGAACTCGCGCATTCGAACGTGCAGGGAGCACGGCATCTGAAGCGCTGGCAGGACGTGTACGAACTGCTCGACGCGGGCATCGATGTCTATACGACGGTCAACGTCCAGCACCTCGAAAGCCTGAACGACGTGGTCGGCCAGATCACCGGCATTCGCGTCTGGGAGACGGTGCCCGACCGCGTGTTCGATCGCGCCGACGAAGTCACGCTGGTCGATTTGCCCGCCGAGGAACTGCTCGACCGCATGCGCGACGGCAAGGTGTATTTGCCGCAGCAGGCCGAGCGCGCGGTGCGCAACTTCTTTCGCAAGGGCAATCTGATCGCGCTGCGCGAACTGGCGCTGCGCCGCACCGCGGATCGCGTGGATGCGCAGATGCGGGAATACCGCGCCGACCGTTCGATCGAGCGCATCTGGCAGGCGCGCGAACGCTTGCTGGTCTGCGTCGGGCCGGGCCAGGAAGCGCCGATGCTGGTGCGCGCCGCCGCGCGCCTCGCCGCCAGCCTCAAGGCCGACTGGATCGCCGTCTATGTGGAAACGCCCGCGCTGCAGCGCTTGCCCGACGCGCGTCGCGAGCGCACGCTCAACGCGCTGAAGCTGGCCGCGGAACTCGGCGCCGAAACCGTGACGCTCGCTGGCGCCGACGCCGTCACCGCGTTGATCGGCTATGCGCAGGCTCGCAACGTCTCGAAGCTGGTGGCCGGCGCGTCGGTCCGCACGGGCGTGATGCGCCGGCTGCGCAGGCCGCTCGGCGAGCGCATCGCCGAACATGCGGGCGAACTCGATCTCACGCTGATTCGCGCGTCGTCCGAACGCGACGGCGGCGAGCATAGGCGCTTGCTGAACACCACGGCGAACGCGTGGCGCGACGCGCTGAGCGCGGCGCGCGAACGCCGTTCCCCGCCGCGCGCGTATGGTTTTGCGCTGGCGATCTGCGCGGGCATCACGCTGCTGTCGAGCCAGCTGAGCGGCCATATCGATCTGACGAACCTCGTCATGCTGTATCTGCTCGGCGTGATTTTCACGGCGGTGAAGCTGGGGCGCGGGCCGGGTGTGATGCAGTCGTTCATGAGCGTGGCCGCGTTCGATTTTTTCTTCGTGCCGCCGCGCATGTCGCTGTCGGTTTCCGATACGCAGTATCTGCTGACGTTTTTCGGCATGCTGCTCACGTCGCTCGTCATCAGCCATCTGACGTCGAGCCTGCGCCGCGAGGCGAGCGTGGCGCGCCGCCGCGAGCAGCGCACCGGCGCGATGTACGCGATGGCGCGCGAACTGGCCGCGGCGCTCACCACCGAGCAGATCGTCGAGATCGGCAGCCGCCATGTCAGCGAGGTGTTCGGCGCGCGCGTCGCGATGCTGTTGCCGGACAGCGTCGATAAAGTGAAGCAGAAGATCGAGGACCCCGACGCGGCGATCACGCCCGGAAGGAAGTCCCCTTGGGAGACGCTCGAAGGCGAGAGGCTCGATATCGACGTGGGCCAATGGGTCTACGATCAGCAGAAGCCGGCCGGGCACGGCACCGACACGCTGCCGGCCGCCGCGGCGCTGTACCTGCCGCTGAAGGCGCCGATGCGCACGCGCGGCGTGCTCGCGGTCGTGATGCGCGACGAGCGCGAGCTGAACGTGCCCGAGCAGCAGCGCATGCTCGACGCGTTCGCCGCGCAGATCGCGCTGGCGCTGGAACGCGTGCACTACGTCGATATCGCGCGCGATGCGCTCGTCAACATGGAATCGGAGCGCTTGCGCAATTCGCTGCTGTCGGCGATCTCGCACGATTTGCGCACGCCGTTGACGACCATCGTCGGCTTCTCGTCGATGCTGGCGCAATCGCGCGACACGCATGCCGAGGCGCGGCCCGGCGACGATCTCATCGAAGCGATCCACGAAGAAGCGCTGCGCATGACGGGCATCGTCACGAATCTGCTCGACATGGCCCGCTTGCAGGCAGGCAGTCTGCAACTGAATCAGCAATGGACGCTGCTCGAGGAAACCGTGGGCGCCGCGCTGCGGGCATGCAAACGCGTGCTGGCCGAACATCCTGTGCAGGTCAAACTGGCCGCGGATTTGCCGCTGCTGCACCTCGACGCCGTGTTGATGGAGCGGCTTTTCTCGAACCTGTTCGAGAACGCGGCCAAATACACCGCGCCGCACACGCCGTTGACGATCGGCGCGCAGGCTGTCGACGCCGACGGCAAATCGTTCGTGCGCGTCACCGTCGACGATAACGGACCGGGCCTGCCCGCCGGCATGGAAGCGCGCGTCTTCGAGAAATTCACGCGCGGCGAGAAAGAGTCGGCCAAGCCGGGCATCGGCTTGGGCCTCGCGATCTGCCGCGCAATCGTGGAGGCGCACGGCGGTACAATCGGCGCGCTCAACCGGATGTCGGCGGACGGCCGCGTCGAAGGCGCGCGCTTCTGGTTCACGCTGCCGGTGGAAACGCCGCCCGACGCACCGGACGTGCTGGAAGACGAGGGCGCCGATCCCTTCGCCGATCCCTTGATCCATCGCGATTCGACACTTGACCCGCTGTCCAGGCCTACCCATGAGTGACCCCGGCATCACCGTCGTCCTGATCGAAGACGAAAAGCAGATTCGACGCTTCGTGCGAACCGCGCTGGAAGGCGAGGGCATCGTCGTGCATGACGCCGAAACCGGCAAGCAGGGTCTCGTGGAAGCCGCGACGCGCAAGCCCGATCTGGTGATCGTCGATCTCGGCCTGCCCGACACCGACGGCCTCGACGTGATCCGCGAACTGCGCGGCTGGAGCGAACTGCCGGTGATCGTGCTGTCGGCGCGCACCCAGGAGAGCGAAAAAGTCGCCGCGCTCGACGCCGGCGCGGACGACTACCTCACCAAGCCGTTCGGCGTGTCCGAATTGCTGGCGCGGATTCGCGCGCATATGCGGCGGCGCAATCACGGCGGCGCGAGCGAGTCGCCGCAGGTGCGCTTCGGCGCCGTCACCGTCGATCTGGCCTTGCGGCAGGTGAGCCGCGACGGCGCCGCCGTCCATCTGACACCGATCGAATACCGCCTGCTCGCGACGCTGGTGCGCCACGCCGGCCGGGTGCTCACGCACCGGCAACTGCTGCGCGACGTGTGGGGGCCGTCGCATGTCGAGAGTCATCACTATCTGCGCATCTATATGGCGCATCTGCGCGGCAAGCTGGAGCGCGATCCGGCGCAGCCGGAGCATATCGTCACCGAAACGGGGGTCGGCTACCGGCTGGTCGGCGCGGTCTAAGGCTGTTTCGCGGGCGGGTAGCGCCCGCGAACGCGGTTGCGACGGGCCATCGCGATAGCGATGCACCGTTTTGGTACAATTACGGACTGTAAGGACGCCCTTACGCATTCACGAACGGGGACGGCCCCATCTGACCATGGAGCTGTCTTATGTCCTGGATTCTTCTGCTGATTGCCGGTTTGCTCGAAGTCGCATGGGCGGCCGGTCTCAAGACTTCCGACGGTTTTACCCGCCTCTGGCCGTCCGTGTTCACGGTGGTGACGGCGCTCGGCAGCTTCGTCCTGCTCGCCATGGCGATGCGCCAGTTGCCGCTCGGCACGGCCTACGCCGTGTGGACGGGAATCGGCGCGGTCGGCGCGTTCATCTTCGGCATCGTGATGATGGGCGAGGCGTTGACCGCCGCGCGCGTGGCCAGCGCGGCGCTGATCGTGATCGGACTGATCGGGCTGAAACTCTCGTCGGGGCATTGAATCCCCATTGCGGGATTCATTCGGCGCGCTCGTGGGCGTGCCGCCCGCCGCCCCACCAGATTTCGCCATTTGTTCGCCGCTCTGCGTTCTGCGAATTAACGTGGCTATAATGAGATTGAATCCAACCTGAATTTGCCCGCGGCCTATTGGGCGCGGCCGGCTTGGCGCGGGTCTGACGACTTCGGTGCGGCGGCGGCTCGTTCTGCTTTGCCCGTCGAAGCGCCCGGCACGCACAGCGCGCCTGGAGGCGGCCATGCTTGAATCACTTTCGCTTGCGGCGGGTCTCTCCTGGGGCAGCGGCCTGCGCCTCTACCTGACGGTCCTGCTGGCCGGCGTGTTCGCCCGCCTCGGCCTCATCCATCTACCCGATACGCTGTCCGCGCTGTCCTCGCCGTGGGTGATCGGCGTGGCCGGCGTGCTGACGCTCACCGAATTTCTCGCCGACAAGATTCCCGCGTTCGATTCGTTGTGGGACGCGATCCATACCTTTATCCGCATTCCGGCCGGCGCCATGCTGGCGGCCGGCGCGCTCGGTCATGCCGATCCGGCGCTGCTGACAGTCGCCGCGCTCGCCGGCGGTACTTTGGCCGGCACCGCGCATCTGGCGAAGGCGGGCACGCGCGCGTTGATCAATCTGTCGCCGGAACCGGTCTCGAATGTCGTGACCTCGACCGCTGAAGACGGGCTCGTGTTCGGCGGCATGCTCCTCGCGCTGTTCGTGCCGCTCGTGTTTCTGGTGCTGATGGTGGGCTTCATCATATTGGCCGGCTGGGCGTTGCCGCGGCTCTGGCGCGGCGTGCAGGGCGGTTTTCGCGGCATGGCGACGCATATGGTGTCGCGTTTGGCGAGGAGCAGGCACGATTGAGCGATACGGTAAGGACTGCGACGGCGCGCGCCGCCTCAGCGACTGCGGGGACCGGGACGGCGCGCCGGTTCGGCGGCATGGATCTGTTGCGCCAGGCCATGCGCATGACGGCGCGCGACTGGCGCGCGGGCGAACTGACGATGCTGCTGCTGGCGCTGGTGCTGGCCGTCGCGGCTCTGTCGAGTGTCGGGTTTCTGGCTGACCGCTTGCATCAAGGGCTCGAGCGCGACGCGCGGCGCATGATCGCCGCCGATTTCATCGTGCGGGCCGATCATCCGGTCGATCCGCAGTTCGCCGCCCAGGCCAAGGCGCTCGGTCTGAACACCGCCACCACGGCGATTTTCCCCAGCATGATCAATTCGACCGGCGCGCAGCCGGCCTCACGGCTGGCCGCCATCAAGGCGGTGTCGCCGGGTTATCCGCTGCGCGGCGCGTTGCGGATCGCCTCGGCGCCGGGCGCGGCAGACCATCCGGCGCAATCGATTCCGCCGCCAGGCACCGTGTGGGTCGATCAGGCGCTGCTCGACGCATTGAAGTTGCGAGTCGGCGACACGGTGAAGGTCGGCAATCGCGGCTTCACGATCGGTGCGGTGATCACGCGCGAACTCGACCGCGGCTTTTCGTTCGTCAACTTCTCGCCGCGTTTGATGCTGCGCGCCGACGACGTCCAGTCGACCGGCCTCATCACCTTCGGCAGCCGCGTGACGTACCGGCTGCTGGTGGCGGGTGCGGACGATGTAGTCGCGCGTTTCGCGCAGTTCGCGCACGGCAGGGTGGACGGCGGCAAGATGCGCGGCGTCGCGCTGGAATCGTTGCAGGACGGCCAGCCGCAAGTGCGCCAGACGCTCGACCGCGCGGGCCACTTTCTCACGCTGGTTTCGCTGCTCACCGCATTGCTCGCGGCGGTGGCGATCGCGATGGCCGCGCATCGGTACATGCGCCGGCATCTGGACGGCTGCGCGGCGATGCGCTGCCTCGGCGTCAGCCAGGCCACGCTGCGCGCGCTCTTCACGCTCGAATTCGTCGGCATCGGCTTGATCGGCGGCGCGCTTGGGGTGGCGCTCGGTTATCTTGGACATCTCGCGTTGCTGACGTGGCTCGGCAGTCTGATCGACGTCGCATTGCCTTACCCGACTGCATGGCCGGCGCTCCAGGGCATTGCCGCCGGCCTCGTGCTGTTGCTCGGCTTCGCGTTGCCGCCGCTGTTGCCGCTGACGCGCGTGCCGCCGGTACGTGTGCTGCGTCGCGAGTGGGGCGAAGCGGGGCGCACCGCGTGGGCCGCGTACGCGCTCGGCATCGTGCTGTTCGCCGCGTTGCTGATCGTCGCGGCGGGCGAGTTGAAGCTCGGCGGAATCGTCGCCGGCGGCTTCGCCGGCGGTCTGCTGGTGTTCGCGTGCATCGCGCGGCTCGCATTGTGGGGCGCTGCGCGCGTTGTGCGCAGCGAGCGCGTGAATGCGGGGATCGGCTGGCGTTATGCGTTGGCGTCGCTCGAGCGGCGCAGCGGCGCGAGCGCGCTGCAGATCACCGCGCTCGGCATCGGCCTGATGTGCCTGTTGCTGATCGCGATGACGCGCAACGATCTCGTGGCCGGCTGGCGCAAATCGACGCCGCCCGATGCGCCGAACGAATTCATCATCGACATCCAGCCCGATCAGCGCGAAGCCGTCACGCAATACCTGGGCACGCACGGCGTGCCCGGCACGGTGCTCTCGCCGATGGTGCGCGGGCGGCTGATCGCGATCAACGGCAAGCCGGTGAATCCCGATTCGTTCAAGGCCGAAGATGCGAGGCGGCTGGTCGACCGCGAATTCAATTTGTCGTACACGACCGAACTGCCCGAGGACAACCGGCTCGCTGCGGGCACGTGGTACGGCGACACCAAAACCCCGCAGATTTCGATCGAGCAGGGGCTCGCCAAGGTGATCAACGTGAAGCCCGGCGACGTGCTGCGCTTCGACGTGACGGGTTTGCAGATCGACGCGCCGGTGACGAGCGTGCGCAAGCTCGACTGGGGTTCGTTCAAGGTCAACTTTTTCGTGCTGATGCCGCCGGCCGCGTTGCAGGATTTCCCGGCGACGTTCATTACGAGCTTCCATCTGCCGCAGGACAAACAGTCGACGATCGACGGGTTGATCGCCGCGTATCCGAACCTCACGGCGATCGACACCGCTCCGATTCTCGCGCAGGTGCAGCGCGTGTTGCAGCAGGTGATCGGCGCGGTGCAGTTCCTGTTCGCGTTCACGCTCGCGGCGGGCGTGCTCGTGCTCTACGCGGCGCTCGCCGGCACGCGCGATGAGCGTATGCGAGAATCCGCGCTGCTGCGCGCGCTGGGGGCGTCGCATCGCCAGGTGCGCGCGGTGCAGATCGCCGAATTCGTCGCGGTGGGGACGCTTGCCGGATTGATGGCGGCGCTCGGCGCGCAGGCCATCGGCTGGGTGCTGGCGACCCGCGTGTTCGAGTTTTATCTGAGCTTCAATCCCTGGCTGCTGCCGGCGGGCATCCTGGCCGGCGTCGTGTGTGCCGGTGTGGGCGGCTGGCTGAGCTTGCGTCATGTGTTGTCGCGGCCCGCGTTGCAATCGCTGCGGGACGCGTGATTTTTCTTTTGATGTGTGAGTGGGTATGAGTGATCTGGATGACGAAGTGTCCGCGGCGCAGCCGACGGCCTTCGAGTTGGTCGGCGGCGAAGCGCGCGTACGCGAACTGGTCGACCGGTTTTACGACTTGATGGATCTCGAAGCGGAATTCGCCGGGATTCGGGCTTTGCATCCAGAGTCGCTCGACGGCTCGCGCGATAAATTCTTCTGGTTTTTGTGCGGATGGATGGGCGGCCCTGATCATTACATCAGCCGCTTCGGTCATCCGCGTTTGCGCGCGAGGCACTTGCCGTTTGCGATTGCTTCGAGTGAGCGCGATCAGTGGTTGAGGTGCATGGCGTGGGCCATGGAAGACGCCGGGCTCCCCGAGCCGCTGAGAGAGCGCTTGCTCGCGTCGTTCTTCGAGACCGCCGACTGGATGCGCAATCGCAATGGCTAAGGGTTTCGATCAGGCGCCTTACACGGCTTCGGCGGATTATGCCGCGTTGGCTCCGGAGGCTCGCGCTGTCCTCGATTGCTGGTTCGGCGCTCCAGATGCACCGGGCTTCGGCGACGCGCGCAAGCTCTGGTTTTCCCGCGACAAAGCCTTCGACGCGATGCTGCAGGAACACTTCGGTACCCTTATCGATGCCGCGCGCGACGGCATGCTCGACAGCTGGAAAGAAACGCCGCTCGGCGCATTGGCGCTCATCATCGTGCTGGATCAATTCTCGCGCAATTGCCATCGCAATACGTCACGCGCATTCGCCGCCGATCAAAAAGCATTGCACACAGCGCAGCAGATGATCGCAACCGGAGCCGATCGTTTATTGCCTACCGCGCATCATCGCGCGTTCGCCTATTTGCCGTTCGAACATGACGAAACGCTCGCCAGCCAGCAGGAATCGCTGCGCCTCTTCGAAGCATTGGAAGCGGAACCGGGCGGCGCGTCTTACTACTCGTTCGCGGTGAGGCACGCGAAAGTCATCGAGCGGTTCGGGCGTTTTCCGCATCGCAACGCGCTGCTTGGGCGTGCTTCGACGGATGAAGAGAGTGCTTTTCTGCGAGAGACCGGCTCGTCGTTCTAGGCGGAAGGGTCAGGCCGGGGCGAAGCAGCGCGACGTTTCATTCGCCGCGCGCAGTTGCGGCGCCAGCCGGCGTCCGCACGAACACGCGCAACAATTCATCAGTGTCGCCCGGACGCGCGCCCGACCAGAACAGACGCCACTCGCCCGCCGGCGCGCGCGCGTGATCGCGGCGGCTCTGATCGATCAGCCACGTGCACTCGGTCGTTCCGGCGTTCGCGGTCGGTTGATGCTCGATGTCGGTGTAGTAGTACAGCATCGGCGCCTCGGATTCGCCAAGCCCTGTGCTGGCCATGCAATCGCCGTCGTTCCATTCGATGTTCATCCTGGCGCCGAGGCTTTCGAACACCGAACGGTAGCTCTTCGCATAGTCGAGCCAAGGCAGCAGCAGCGTGCTCACGAGGCCCCATGCGAGAATCGCGCCCGCGCACCAGCTCACCACGCCGCGCCATTTGCCGGCGTACTTGAAGACCGGCAGCAGCCACAGCCAGACGAACGTCATCAGCAACGCGGCCGTGATCAGCCCCGGTTTGGTCGGCAGCACCCAATCGAGCGGCAACCAGCGGCCGAGCCGGTGCAGCGACGCATGCGTGTTCGCCGGGTTGCTCATGATCGACCAGATGATCCACGCAAGCGCGGCCGTGCTGCCGAACAGCACGCGGCTCACCATGTCCCAGCTTGCATGCAGACGGCGCGGAAGCCATTCGACGCCCTGCATCGCCAGCAGCGCGAGCGGGGCGATGAACGGAAGAATGTACAGTTCGCGGACCGTCGCCGAGCTTTGCAGCACCGCGAATCCCGTACCCGCGAAGATCACCGGCAGGGCCACGCGCGGATCACGCCAGCGCTGCCATGCGCCGCCGGCGAGCGCGGCCAGCGCAAGCGGCACCACCGGAAAGCCGACGCTCAGCACGGTGCGCAGCACGAACAGGCGGCTCTCGTTTTCGGAGCCGAGTTCGGCCACCGAAAAGCCGAAGAAGCGGCCGATGTTGTTATCCCACAGCCAGACCTTGAAGAGCGCTTCGGAGCGCAGATGGAAGCAGATCGGCCAGATCAGCGCGAGCGGAGCGCAGACCAGCGCGGCGACGCCGAGCGCGCCTGCAAAGCCGCGCGTGCGGCAAGCGGGATACAACACCAACATCGCGATGGTGGTCGCGCCGAACACGAGCGGCACGAACAGGCCCTTGGCCAGAAAGGAGACGCCTACGCCCGCGCCGAACATCGCCGCGCCGCTGAGTATCGCGTGGCGCCGGCGGCGCGTGTCGACCGGCAGCAGGGGAGCCTCGTCGCGCAAATGCACGAGCACCAGTTCGAATAGTCCGCAAAAGCCGAGCGCGGCGCCGGCCATCAACGCGACGTCGGTCATCATGTCGTGCACGTGCTTGATGACGACGAGCGTGCTCGCGAACAGCGCGAGCGTGCCGATCACGCGAACATCGAGCCAGCTCGATGCGGCCACCGCGCGGCGGGCGGCGCGCGCCGTGTAATAGACGGTCAGTCCGGCGAACAGCGCGCTCGCGAGGCGGGCCGCGTCATGCAAGGGCAGATAGCGGCCGAGCATCCACGCGATGCCTGTGGCGACCCAATCGTAGATCGGCGGCTTTTCGACAAAAGGCTGACCGGCGTTGGTCGGCACGACGAGGTCGCCGGTCTCGAGCATGTGCTGGACGATGCCGAACGTGTAAGTCTCATCCTGCTTCCACGGGTCGTGGCCCAAGGTGCCCGGCAAGAGCCACGCGCACAGGATCGCCAGTGCCATGAGCCACATTAGCGGGCGGATCGCGGCGAGCGCGCGCAGGCGCCTGATGCCACGGGCGCAGCGATCGACTGGACTTGCGGGGCCGGCTGGCGTGACGGGTCCCGCAGGCGCGGCTGCTTGCGTTGCGGCAGCGGGCGGCGGGGCCGTGCGCCAAGGCGCGAGTGGCTTTTCTTGCATGAGAATCTCTGGTCGCCGCACGTGGCGGCATGGACCGCGTACCTATGCTTTGGCTATGCGTCGCGTGCAGTTGCACGCAATTCGCAGCGATTGTAGTCCCAGATTATTACGGTGGATTACGGAAAAACCTGAGGCATGGCCGAATAGGACACATGACGCCGATTCCGCATCAAATCGACGGGAATTCGCAGCCCAGAGAGAACGGAAGGCGGTCGCGTGAAACCGCGTGCGGCGCGAAGAAAAGCGAGGGGCTTAGCGTCCGCCGGAGACGTCGAGCAACGCGCCCGTCACGTACGAGGCGGCGTCACTCAGCAACCAGACGATGGTCTCGGCCACTTCATCCGCAGTGCCGGGCCGGCCCAGCGGCGTTGTCGCGCCGAGTTGGGCGGCGCGCTCGGGCTTGCCGCCGCTCGCGTGAATTTCGGTGTCGATGAGGCCAGGGCGCACCGCGTTCACGCGCACCCCTTGCGGACCGAGTTCCTTGGCGAGGCCGATCGTCATCGTGTCGACGGCGCCTTTGGAACCGGCGTAGTCGACGTATTCGTTCGGTGAACCCAAACGCGACGCTGCCGACGAGATGTTGACGATCACGCCGCCCGCGCCGCCGCGATCCTTCGACATGCGCCGCGCGGCTTCGCGCGCGCAAAGATACGCGCCGAGCACGTTGACATCGAACATGCGCTTCAGGCGCGCGAGGTCCATGTCGGCGAGCTGCATCGAGGGCGCCACGATCCCGGCGTTGTTGACGAGCGCATCGAGTCGGCCGAACTTCTGCTGGAGCGCGTCGAACATCGCGATCACGTCGGCTTCGTTGGCGACGTCGCCGGCGATCGGCAGCGCGCGGCCACCGGCGCGCTCGATTTCGGCGACGGTTTCCTGCGCGGCCGCGAGATTTTGCGCGTAGTTCACGCCGACGGACCAGCCGCGCGCGCCGAGCAAACGCGCGCTCGCGCGGCCAATGCCGCGGCTGCCACCGGTGATCAGGACGGCTTTCATCATCGCAACCTCATCGTTCAGGTGTGGTCCGCCCGGAAGGGCGCGGCCGGGGGGCATGCACCGAAGCGCAACAAGCGCACCTCAAACCGCGTCGCGGTTGATCGCCCATTTGTCGCTGGCGGGCGGCTGATAGCGTTGCAGCTTGCCGATCAGCGCGGCGGGATCGGCATCGATCTGCAGGATGTCGAAATAGGTTTGCCGCATGAAGCCTTCGTCGACCGTGTGCTGGAGCAGATTGATCAACGGGTCGTAGAAGCCGTCGATATTCAGCAGCGCCACCGGCTTCTGGTGATAGCCGAGTTGCGCCCACGTATAGACCTCGAACAGTTCTTCGAGCGTGCCCGCGCCGCCCGGCATCGCGACGAACGCATCGGACAGGTCGGCCATCATCTTCTTGCGCTGGTGCATGTCCGGCACGACATGCAGTTCGGTCAGGCCGTTATGGCCGACTTCCTTGTTGACCAGCAGCTCGGGAATCACGCCGATCGCGCGGCCGCCTTCGGCCATCACCGTGTCGGCGATCACGCCCATCAGACCGACCTTGCCGCCGCCGTAGACCAGCGCCAGATCGGCTTGCACCAGCGCGCGGCCGAACGCGCGCGCGGCTTGCGCATACAACGGTTTGGCTCCATTGGAGGAGCCGCAATATACACACACCGACTTCATGCTCAAACGTCCTTCGGTTCGTTGCGGGGCGCGGCGCCTTCTTTTGGCGGCAGGTAGTCGTAAAACTCGCGTTTGGGCAGCTTGCCCGAGACGAGGTCGTCGAAAATCTGCCGCGAGCGGCCACGCAGGTAAGGCGCCATTAGCGACACGATCTGCACGCTCACCTGATGCAGTTCCGCGCGGATCGTTTCCTGCTCGTTGTATTTGCGCGGGTTCATCACGAACTGGTACGACAGCCAGTAGGTGGCGATCACGCCGATGTTCGTCGCGATGACTTGCAACTCTTGCGGCGTGGCGACCATTTCGCCGTCGGCCACGAGCTGCTCGCAGAACTGGCTCGCAAAGCGCACCTTGTGGCTGATGATCTGCTTGAAGTGCGTCTCGAGCGTGCGGTTGCGCGCCAGCAGGTCGTTCAGATCACGATATAAAAAACGATAGCGCCACGTGAAATCGACCATGTACTGCAGATACGACCACATTTCGTCGATGGTCGCGCGATGGTCGTCGGGGAAACGCAGACGCTTTTCGATCTCCTGCTCGAACTGGCTGAAGATGCTGTTGATGATGTCGTCTTTGTTGCGGAAGTGGTAGTACAGGTTGCCTGGACTGATTTCCATTTCCTCGGCGATCGTCGTCGTCGTGACGT